>MDSV01229683.1_pt1 | contig 14765 bp, 18 predicted proteins | sample 810851 | NCBI WGS metagenome assembly MDSV01 (sample SAMN05326640, study PRJNA326480) | marine metagenome | isolation source: seawater | place: Atlantic Ocean: North East | collected 2012 | reverse complement strand
TTCAAATTAACATGAACGGAAATAAAGCTAAACTTAAATTTTACCCAAACAATTTTGAAATTGTTGAAAAAGGTGATTATGTTATCTGCGCAATTTCTGGAAAAAAAATTCCACTCAATGAGCTAAGTTATTGGAATGTTGAATTACAGGAGGCCTATTATTCTCCTGAAGAAGTCAAGAAAAGATTCGATCAGACAAAGCAAAAATAGTTTTATTTCCATCTTGAATGAGTCCAGATCCACTGGCCAGGATTTCTTAGAATCATTTTTTCAATAATTTTATTAATTTCAATTGTGATATTTTTCTTATCATCATTAGAATTATGAGTTTTTTTAAATTTGATTGGTTTCTGTATTTCTATCTTAAAAAAATTATCTTCTTTTCTCTCTAAAAAAATAGGAATTATTTCTAAATCATATTTGATTGCTAATTGCGCAGGTATAGTAGTTGTATGTGCAGGTAAACCGAAAAATGGACATCTCTCAGATTCCCCGACTCTTTGATCTACCATTAAAGCAATACTACTATTATTTTTTATACAATTTATGGTTTCTCTTGTACCAATCAAACCTTTTTTAATCTGTTTCTTACAAAGATATTTTTTTCTAAGATAGACCATAAATGGATTTAAGAAAAAATTATTAAGAGGTCTGTATATAGCTGCAAGATTTATATTTTTTTTCTCTAACTCCATAGCCATTAGCTCAAAATTCCCCAAATGTGCCGAAATAAATATTGCTGGTTTGCCCGTTTCTTTTAATCTTGCGATTACTTCTTCTCCAGATATTTCAATATGATTTTTTTCAAACTTATTAAATCTAAATTTATCTAAGAATACATATTCTGCAAATGTTAAACCATAGTTAGACCACATTTTATTAATTAATTTATCAACTTCAGGATCTGAGTATTCCTTAAAAACTTTTAAAATATTTTTTTTAATTACTTTTTTTCGTCTAAAAAGCGAACCTAGTTTGATTAATAAAAAAGATGAAAATTTTCTACTAAATTCAATACCAAGAACTCTAAATAAAAAAAATAAAAGATAAACAAAAAAAGCTTCTATAAAATATTTAAAAAATTTCATTTAAAGATTTTATTAACCTCACTGATAAACTCATTTTCATTTTTTATATTCACATTTATTGATACAAATCCAAATCTTCTTCTTTTTAAAGGGTTAATTCTCAAATAATCTTTTTCTGTAGTAATTAGTTTAGCTTTATTTTGATTTTCCATATTAATTAAATTTTCTAAATCTTTGTCAGAGTAATCATAGTGATCTGGAAATGTAATTTCCTTTATTATATTTAACCTATTATGTTTAAGTGTATTAAAAAAATTATTAGAGTTACCTATCCCCGCAAAAGCTATCAATTTTCTATTTTTAAACTGGTCAAATTTCTTTAAATTATAATTAAAGTAAAAAAATTTTAAATTATCATTATATTTTTTTAATTTTAACTCAAATTCAATATTTTTTTCTCCATTTATCATTATAATGTCCGCAATTTTAAGCGACGATAATCTTTCACGAAGAGGACCTGCTGGCAAAACTTGGCCATTACCGATCTGTTGATTAATATTAAAGCACAGTATATTTAAATCTTTTTTTATACTTCTGTCCTGAAAACCATCATCCAAGATAATAGTATCAAAACTTTTTTCTAACGCAGAATTAATCCCCTCACTTCTTTGATTGCAAACTATTAATTTTGAATATTTTTTTAAAAGTTCAATTTCATCTTTCTGATTTGAATATTTTTTCTTTAATATTACAGGTTCTCTTTTATCATCTAACAAATTTTTTAACTTAATGCTTATAGGTGTTTTTCCAGTTCCACCAATATAAATATTACCAACACATATAATTGGAATAGAGTATTTTTTTTCCTTTTTAAAAAATTTATTAATAATTAATGCTAAATTATAGAGGTAAGAAAATGGCAATAATATTAATGAAAAAAATGTTACACTTTTCTTGTCCCAAAATTTTGGTTTATTTATCATCATAAAATTAATTTTTCGTATTCTTTAATCACTTTCTTAAATATTTCCTCACTATATTTATTAAGTTTATCAGCTTTTTTATTATTTTCGGTAATATTCGAATTAAAATTATTAATTAATTTTCCTGATAAAATATTTTTACTATCAATTTGGTTTGATATATTTTCAGCATCTAAATATTTATAAATTTCTTGAAAATTTGATACATAGGGACCATGAAAAATAAAACACCCCATTCTTGCAGCATCAATTGGGTTTTGCCCGCCATCATTTTCAAATTTTTTTATTAAAGATTTTCCAATAAATATTTGCTTAAAATTTTCATAATATTTAAAAACAGAACCATAATAATTAACTAGTATAATTTCAGAGTTTTCATCAATATTATCATTTTCATTTTTTATTTGAGTTTTCAGACCCATTTTACGTAAGTTAATAAAAATCTCCTTTATCCGATTAATATGTCTGGGAACAATTATGGTTTTAACATTTTTATATGATTTCTTTAAAATTTGATGAACTTCCGCACAGAAAATTTCTTCCCCAGGATGGGTACTAATTGCGCACCAGACTTTGTTATTTTTATCTAGTTCAATTCTAGTATTTTTTTTTGAATAAATATTTTGTAAATTTGAACAATATTTAATGTTACCAAAATATTTTATATTTTCACTGTTAAAATAATTTAAATATTTTACAGTTTCTTCGTTTGAACATATAGATAATTTAATCGAACCTAATATCTCAGAGGCAAAATTCTTTATAATTTTCCATCTTTTAAAAGTTTTTTTAGTCAATCTTGCATTAAGTAATATTAAAGGCAAACCTTCTTTTTTAATTTTCAAAAAAAAGTTTGGCCAGATTTCGGAGTCAACAAAAGAAATAATATCTGGCTTCCAATTTTTAAAAAAATTCTTAATCAAGATATTCGAATCGTAAGGAAGAAATTGATGGTATACTCTTCTATCATTGCCATACTTTTTTACAAAAAGGTTATATGAGCTCATTGTGACTGTAGTAATCAAAAAATTATAATTTCTATTTTTTTTGTAAAAAAAATCTACTATTGGTAAAATTGTATTTAATTCACCTATGCTTGCAGCATGAAACCAAAATAAAAATCCTTTAGGCCTATTAATATTTTTTGGTAATATTTTTTCTTTGAATTTAGTCTTATGCTCTTTATTTTTAATTTTTCGATAAAAAATAATAATTAAATAGGTTAAATAAAAAAAATTTATTAAAAAGTTATAAAAAACTTTTAACATTTTGTTTTAAATTACTTGTTTGTTGTAAAGATTTTCATAATCTTTAGATTTAACTAGAAGATCCTCATGTTTACCAGCGCCCACAATATTACCATCTCTCATCACAACAATGCTATCTGCTTTCTTTATTGTAGATAGCCTATGTGCAATAACCAATGTAGTCTTGTTTTTTGTTAAATTAAATATTGCATTTTGAACTTTTTCTTCAGACTCAGTATCTAAAGATGAGGTTGCCTCATCTAATAAAATTATTGGAGAATTTTTTAGTATAGCTCTTGCAATTGATAACCTCTGTTTTTGACCACCTGATAGCCTTATGCCATTTTCTCCAATAACTGTTTGATACTTATCTGGTAATGTCGAAATAAATTCATCTGCGGCCGCTAATTGACAAGCTTTTTTAATTTCATCATCTTTAGCATCAAATTTTGCAAATTTTATATTATTTTCTACAGTATCATCAAATAAAATAATATCCTGACTTACAAGTGAGATTTTATTTCTTAGAGAATACAAAGATACTTTTTGTATATTCTGCTCATCCACAAAAATTTCTCCTTTTTGTTGTTGGTAAAATCTTGGTATTAAATTTATGATTGTACTTTTTCCAGCACCACTATGCCCTACAAGAGCAGTAATTTTTTCTCCTTCAATATCTAAATCAATATTCTTTACCGCACTTTCTTTTCCTGTACTATATTTAAAACTCACATCTTTAAATTTTATATTTGCTTTATTAATCTTGATTTTAGGTAGTTTTTCGTCATTTTTAATTTCAATTTTCTCATCGATAATTTTAAAAATTCTCTTAGCAGCTGCTGTTCCTTGATAGACAGACATATTTAATGTAGCCAAAGATCTTACCGGTTGATAAGAGAGCATCATTGCAGCCAAAAATGAAAAAAAGTTATTTATTCCTATTTCTCCAGATGAAATCAATTGTCCTGCATAATAAATAAATCCTGCAATCATTATACCCGTCAAGGTTTCCATAATAGGTGTAGCTCTTATTAGAACTGTACCAATTTTTATTTGTTTATCAGCTAAATCCTTTATCGCTTCATCTGATTTTTTTTGCTCGATGTTTTCTCTTTGGTATATTTTTATAATTTTTGAGCCTTTTAAAATTTCAGAAAGTAAAGTGGTGAAATTTCCAGCAGATACAGCGCTTTGAGTTGTCGCTTTACCCATTCTTTTTCCAAGCGATTTTGCAAAAAAGGCTGCCAAAGGCATCATTATCATTGAAAATAAAGCAAGCTTCCAATTTTGGTAAAACATAACACCAAGCAGTGTAATTAGTGTAAGCGAGTCCTTCATTATATTTAAAAAACCCGTACTTATTAAATTTTGAATCAAACCTACGTCGTAAAGAAAACTAGCTACATACCTTCCAGAATGCTTTGACTCAATACTTTGTGTATCGGATAACAAAATATGTTCAGACATCTGGCTTTGAATTTTTTGCAGAACTCTGAAACCCAAAACTATTATAACATATCTCGCAAAATACAGGGAGAGACCTTTTGCCGTAAATACAAAAATAATTAAAATTGGAATTATAAATGCAAAGGTTCTATCATTATCAATAAAAATTTTTTTAACAGCAGGATCTAGCAACCAAGCTATTGAGGCAGTTGTACCAGCAACTACCAAAGAAAGTAGAAGCGCAGTCATTAATCGCCACAAATGTTTTTTTACATAATCTTTATATAGTCTTTTTAAATAAAATTTTATTTCTTTAATTTCCATAAATTTAATTTGCTAAAAAAAAAACCGTAATAAATAATAAAAATCCCGACAAATTATTCAATTTAAAAGCTCTTAAACAATCTTGAGATTTTTTTGGATTATAAACTTTAATCTGATAAAATAGACTTAACATAAAAAAAATTAAAAATATTAAAAAATAATTTGTCTCCAAGTTTATAACCACATAAGATATCAAAATTGAACTAATTAAATAACAAATAGTTATAAAAAGAGTTATTTTTTTTTTAAACTTAATCGCAGTAGATTTAACTCCAATTATTTCATCCTCCGATGCATCTTGTAATCCATAAATCGTGTCATAGCCTAATGTCCAAAATATGGCTCCAATATAAAAAATTATTGGCAAATAATCGATATTGTTCATTATAGATGTCCATGCCATTATTAACCCCCAATTGAAAGTAAATCCTAAAAATAATTGAGGCCAATAAGTGAACCGTTTCATAAAGGGATAACTAAATGCAAATATCATCGAAAAAATTCCAAGACAGATTGTTAGAAAATTGAATTGAATTAATATAATGAAAGCTAATAAACATAAAATTAATACATAAAACCATGCTAATTTTTTTTCTAACAAGCCAGATGCGATTGGTCTTTTTTTTGTTCTAGAAATTTTTCTATCTATTTTTTCATCAACAATATCATTAACTATACATCCAGCACTTCTCATCAAAACGGACCCACAAAAGAAAAGAGCCAAATAATAAAAAAAAATATTAGGGTCTTTATCAAAGTAGTATGCTAGAGACAAACCACAAGCACATGGCCAAAATAATAAAAAATATCCCGTTGGTTTGTTTAGTCTTGTTACATTAATAAAATTTTTAAGATGTGATGACATTATTCTTCTTGTAAATACCAAACAGTAAATACATAATCAATTTGATTCGATATGAGCATAGACTACACAGTTGCAGCGTTATTGTTTCCAGCTATGGCACTTTTAATGGGTGTTTATAATAGCAGGTTTCATACTTTAAGTGCCTTGATTAGAAAACTACATGATGAATATGTATTTGAGAAACACATTCCACCTGAGTGGAAAAAACAACTTAAAAACTTAAGAGCCAGAAGTGTCAATTTAAAGTATTCCATTGGTTGTGCAGGAATTGCTTTTCTATTTGATATGCTAACAGTCTTTGCACTTTATTTAAATTTAATTTTTTATGCCAGATTGATTTTTGGTCTTTGTTGTCTTTCACTTTTTTTTTCTATAATTTTATATCTTGGTGAAATTTTTGTTTCAACACGTGCATTAAAACTTCACTTATCTGACATGAAAATAGATGAAGAATAATATTTATGAAAATTAACGCAATTAGAGCTTTTATAATCGCCGCAATAGTAATAATTCTTTTATATGCGCTTGGACTTTTTTTGCCAATAATAATGACCTCGAAGTCCACATCAACTAAAAGTTTTGAAAACAACTTTGTTTTAGAATATCATAATAAAAAAAATGTTTTCTAAACCAGTCATACTTTTAATTATACTAGCTCTATTATTGGCTTTTTACTTAGTTATAAGAATTAGCGCTGGAAAAAGTAAAGAAATTGAAGATTCCAAAAACTTAAAGAGATATCTATTTGGAGTTAGAATATTAATATTAATTTTATCTTTAGTCGGCATAATCTTATGGCTTCTGCTTTAATTTTTTAGAGTAAACCATTTTTCCAAACTCAATTTTTTCATTATAAGATTGATTAAATGTCTTCAACTGAGTAACTGTCATTCTATTTCTAAGAGTTTTTAAATTTTCTTCTTTCCATGAATTTGATGTTTCTAAATTTTTCCAAATCTTTTTTTCTTCATTTGTTCTTGCACATCCAAAACAAAAACCATTCTTTGGATCACTTTTACAGATACTGATGCAGGGACTAAGTATTTTTAAATTATTCATTTGGAATTAATAATGCTGGACCAATAATTTTTCTTGCTTCTAAATCTTCATGTGCTTTTTGAGCATCTAGTAAAGTATATTCTTTAAAAATTTCGATTTTAACTCTACCAAATTTGATTTCTTCAAAGAGTGCTTTAGACGCCTCCTCCAGTTGATTTCTATTTCCCACATAATGAGTTAAACCCGGTCTCGTAAAAAAAAGACTTTTCGAGGCAATATATTTTTTAACATCAATTGGTTTAAGAGCTCCAGATGAATTTCCAAAAGATACCATCGTGCCCATAGGCTTCAAGCACTCAATAGATTTTTCAAATGTTTTTTCTCCGACACCATCGTAAACAACGTTAATTCCCTTGTTGTTTGTTAGTTCAAGAACTTTCTTATCAAAACTTTGTTTATTATAATTTATAACAAATTCACAACCATTTTTTTTTGCAACATCAATTTTTTCATCTGAACCAACTGTTCCAATAACCTTACACCCAATACTTTTTGCCCACTGACAAAAAATCTGCCCAACACCTCCAGCAGCAGCGTGAAATAATATTGTTTCACCAGCTCTTGCTTTATAAGTTTTAAATAAAAGATAATATGCTGTTAATCCTTTAGTCATGATACTTGCTGCAATTTTATGATTTATACCATCTGGTAATTTAACAGCTATTTTTTCAGGAATGACTCTTTCTTGTGAATATGATCCTAATGGAGGCGAAGCATAAGTTATGTTATCTCCTATGCTAAAATTTTCTACACTCGATCCTACTTCTAAAACGACTCCTGCTCCCTCCATACCAATTCCACTCGGAAGTTTTAGGGGATATAATCCAGATCTATGATAGGTATCAATAAAGTTTAAGCCAATAGCTAAATTTTTAATTTTTATTTCTTCAGGGCCTGGAGACTCAATATTTACATCAATTACCTTTAGTACTTCTGGACCTCCATGATCATTAATAATAATTGATTTTGACATTCTAACTTATATAAATTCTTCATGACGTCAAAAGCAAGACTTTTTTATCCTGATAAATTAAAAACTGGTATTATTTCTAAGCTTTCCGAAAAACAGTCTCATTACGCAAAGAATGTGATGAGACTAAGAATAGGAGATAAATTTTCACTTTTTAATTCTAAAGATGGTGAATGGGATGCAAGCATAATAAATCATGGTAAAATTCAAACAGAGTTTAAAGTTGAAAAGTTATCTAGACCCTCTAATGACGAAAAAAATTTATGGTTGGCATTTTCATTAATAAAAAAAGTTCCACAAGATATGATGATACAAAAAGCTACTGAGCTTGGTATTCAAAAATTTATTCCTCTTTTATGCGAAAGGTGCGTTGTAAGAGAAATAAATATTAATAGAGCTGAAAAAATTATTACTGAGGCCAGCGAACAATCCAACAGAATTTCTGTGCCTAAAATTACAGATAAACAAAATTTAATAGATTTTATAAACAACTTTCCAAAAGATGGTTGTATTGTTTTTTGCGATATTAATTCCAACTCAAATAATCTTAAAAATAAAATATTAAAAAAAAGTCCAGTTTGTATTTTAATTGGTCCCGAAGGTGATTTTTCTGAAAAGGAGAGGCAATTAATAAAAGGTAACGAAAAAACTATTACAATGTCATTGGCTAAAAATATTTTAAGAGCAGAGACAGCTGCGATTTCTGCGACTACAATTTTAAGTTACAATTTGGATAACAACTAATTATCCACCCAATTTAATGTAAATTTGCCCTTGCAAAAGTGTCGCAAAACCTTATTAAACATGCATATAGTCAATATATATAGTAATACATAATAATATTATGAGTACAGCTTACGCATTATTACTTGGATTGGTCGTATTTTTGGTTCTGTTCATTTATTTCGTTTTCTTTTCAGTCTCTTTAAGATTAGAAAAAAATGAAAATGAAGCTGAAATAGCAGTTAAAAGAAAATCAGTCCCTTTCAGATGGAAAGATTTAGTAGATCCAAAAAATAAAAAAATGGGTTTAATTGATTTAGGCAATCATATTTTAATTGCAGGAGTTGTTCTTTTAGGAATTTTTATTATTTCGAACGCATAAAATGATAGTCGCTTTAAGTATATTTTTAATAGCAGTTGGTTCAGTAGCATTTCACTTTTGGTCACCCTGGTGGTGGACTGAAGTAGCATCAAATTGGGGAAACATGGATGATACAATTCTATTAACATTTTGGATTACCGGAGCTGTGTTTTTAGCAATCTGTTTTTTTGTTGCTTACTGCGTTTGGAAATACAGCTACAAAAAAGAAAGAAGAGCAGAATATAAACCAGAGGATAAAAAATTAGAAAGTAGATTAACTTGGGCTACAGCAATTGGAGTTGCGGCTTTATTAGCTCCTGGATTAGTTGTTTGGAACCAATACGTTACAGTTCCAAAAGACGCTTACAAAGTGGAGGTATTTGCTTACCAGTGGGGCTGGAAATATAGACTTCCAGGTGAAGATAATATACTTGGAAAAACTGACATTAAATATATCAATGATGAAAACCCCTTTGGATTAATTCTAGAGGATCCAAACGGTAAAGACGATCTACTAGTTGATGCACAAGAGCTTCACGTATTAAAAGACAGACCAGTTAAATTTGAATTAAGAACCATAGACGTGTTACACAATTTTTATGTACCTCAATTTAGAGGCAAAATGGATATGGTCCCTGGAATCATAACTTACTATTGGTTAACTCCCACTAGAGTAGGGGATTTTGAGGTTTTGTGCGCAGAGTATTGTGGAACTGGACATTATGCCATGAGAGGAAGAGTTATAGTTGATGAAGAAAGAGACTATAAGAAATGGGAAGCAAAACAAATAACTTTTGAGAAAATGTTAGCAAAAAATCGAAAAAATGACAATTTGCAACTAGTAAAAAAAGATAAATAAACTATAAAACAATAAATATGTCAGATGAATACGAACATAAACTAGAAGCCAAATCAGATTACGCAGGCGATGCCTCATCTGTATCAACACCAGATATTGATGCAGTCCCAGATGCTGAATTACCCGATCAGGAACTTTACCATTCACATAGTTGGTGGACTACATACGTTTTTTCACAAGATGCAAAATATATTGGAATTCAATATGCTTTAACGGCTATAGGAACAGGACTTTTAGGATTGGTTTTATCATGGTTAATGAGAATTCAATTAGCTTTTCCTGGACTTGGTTGGTTTGAACCTTCTTCTTATTATCAATTTGTGACAATGCACGGAATGATAATGGTAGTATATTTACTAACCGCATTATTTTTAGGAGGATTTGGAAATTTATTAATACCGTTAATGTGTGGAGCAAGAGATATGGCATTTCCTTATGTTAATATGCTTAGCTACTGGGCATTTGTTGTTGCAGTTTTAGTTTTATTAGCCAGTTTTTTTGTTCCTGGAGGACCCACCGGAGCAGGCTGGACACTCTATCCCCCACAAGCAATCACAGCTGGAACACCAGGTTATAATGGTGGAATAATATTAATGTTAATTTCACTAATATTATTTGTAGCTGGTTTCACAATGGGTGGATTAAATTACATCATAACTGTTTTACAATTAAGAGCTAGGGGTATGACGCTAATGAGATTACCTTTGACAATTTGGGGTATTTTTACAGCAACTGTACTTGCGATGTTTGCATTTCCGGCTTTATTAGTTGGTTGTTTAATGATGACATTAGACAGCTTGATTGGAACAAGTTTCTTCATGCCGGCCATGGTATCTTTAGGAGAAACATTAACTCATGAGGGTGGAAGCCCAATTTTATTCCAACATTTATTTTGGTTTTTTGGCCACCCAGAAGTATATATTGTTGCACTACCTGCTTTTGGAATTGTTTCAGATTTACTTTCAGTACATTCAAGAAAAACTATTTTTGGATACAGAATGATGGTTTGGGCCATTGTAGGAATTGGCGCTCTAAGCTTTTTTGTATGGGCTCACCATATGTACGTAAGTGGAATGAACCCTTGGTTTGGTTTCTTCTTTGCAACAACAACTTTAATCATTGCGGTGCCAACAGCTATAAAAGTTTATAATTGGATTTTGACTTTATGGAGAGGAAATATAGTTTTATCTCTTCCTATGTTATTTTCTCTTGGCTTTATAGTTACTTTTTTAAACGGTGGATTAACTGGTTTATTTTTAGGAAATGTAACTGTCGACGTTCCTTTATCAGACACCTATTTTGTTGTAGCTCATTTCCATATGGTTATGGGTATTGCACCTATACTTGTTGTATTCGGAGCAATTTATCATTGGTATCCATTAGTAACTGGTCGAATGATGAACGAAGCTTTAGGAAAAGTTCATTTTTGGATTACATTTTTAGGTTCTTACGCAATTTATTTTCCAATGCATTATCAGGGTTTTGTAGGGGTACCAAGAAGATACTTTGAGATTTATGACAGCCCGTATATTGATACATCGACATTACTTTTAAATAAATTTATAACTATTGCAGTTTTAATAGTAGGAGCAGCTCAATTACTCTTCTTATACAATTTATTCGCAAGCGCTAGACTTGGAAAGAAAGCGGAAAAAAATCCATGGAAAGCAAATTCATTAGAATGGCAAACTCCTCAAATGCCTGCCGAACATGGTAATTGGGGCAAAGAACTTCCAAAAGTTTATAGATGGCCTTATGATTTCAGTGTACCAGGAGCAAAAGAAGATTATATTCCTCAAAACCAACCTCCAAGCGAGATCATAGGAGCGAAAGTTGAAAAGACGTGAACAACAAAAAATCTATCTTTCAATTACTATCTGAAAAACCTTGGGAAAAAGATCAGATAGAAGCTGACAACGAGCATCAAGGCCAAACACTTAGTTTAACTAAACAAAAGCTAGGTTTAAGAACCATAATGGCTGCGAGTACAGTTTTGTTTTCCTTATTTATTGTAGCTTACTCCGATCGGATGCTTGTCAGCGATTGGAGAAACATGCCAGAACCCTGGCTTCTATGGTTGAATACGGGAATATTAGTTGTATGTAGCTTAGTTTTTCACCAGACAACAAAATACGCCAAAAAAGAAATTTACAATAAGACTAAAAATAGTCTGTATTTTATTGGTTTTTTAACCTATTCTTTCTTAATTGGTCAGTTGATAGTTTGGTATCAATTAATTGGTACGGGGTATTACGCTACAAGCAATGTTGCAAATGCATTTTTCTATTTATTTACAACAATCCATGGTCTTCACATAATCGGCGGAATATATTTTTGGGGAAAAACAACATCAAAATTCATTAAGAGAAGTTTAAAGAAAGAAGAGATTAATAATTTAATTGATATTTGTGCAGTTTACTGGCATTTTTTACTAGCCGTTTGGTTAGTGCTTTTTGGATTAATGTTATCAAGCTAAGGATTATTAATTATGTCTGACTCATCATTACAAAATCTTCCTAAAGGCTGGAAAAGCGTTCCAAGTGACTTAGGTTCAGATCAAACCGCCTTCAAAGGGGTTCAATGGGGCAAAGCCATGATGTGGATATTTCTATTAAGCGATACTTTTATTTTTAGTTGTTTTTTAATTTCTTACATGAAGGGAAGGGCCTCAACAGTAGTTGATTGGCCAAATACAAGTGAAGTGTTTTCGTTAGATTTTATGGGAGTACCAGTTCCTTTGCTTTTGATTGCTATAATGACGTTTGTTCTTATTACTAGCAGCGGAACTATGGCGTTAGCAGTAAAATATGGTTATGAAAAAAATAAAAAAATGTGTGGTTGGTTTATTTTTGCAACAGCAATTGGTGGACTAACATTTGTAGGAATGCAAGCCTATGAATGGTCTAAGTTAATTCATGAGGGTGTGAGACCATGGTCAAATCCTTTTGGAGCAGCTCAATTTGGATCCTACTTTTTTATGATTACTGGTTTTCATGGTACACATGTGTCGATAGGCGTAATATTTCTATTTATTTTTGCCAGAAAAGTTTTTAGAGGAGATTTTGATACTGGAAAACGTGGATTTTTTACAACAATGAAATCGAACTATGTTTCAATCGAAATACTAGGTCTTTATTGGCATTTTGTTGATTTAGTATGGGTTTTTATTTTTGCATTCTTCTATCTCTGGTAAGGTTAAATAATGAGTGAAAATACTGAAATAGATAAAAATAAAGAGAAATCATCAACAACACATAAGCTTGGTATATATCTTTGGATCTGGGGACTTTTATTCGTTCTTAGTTTTTTTTCTTACATGGTTGACTGGTATCAATTCCAAGGTATTTTAAGATGGTCTCTAATTTTATTTTTCATGTTCCTCAAAGCAGGTTTAATAATGGCTTTTTTTATGCATCTTTTTTGGGAACGTTACGCTCTTGTAAATATTCTGTTATGGCCTATGACAGCAATAGCATGTTTTGTGGGCCTCATGGTTGCTGAAGGAAAGTATACAGTTTTTACGAGGCTAATTTATTTCGTCTTAGGTGAATAACTAATAACAGGATCTCAATTGCTTGACACTAATACAAAAACCAGCGAGTTTAAATTTGACAGCATTCATTATACGAAAGCTTTATTTGAATTAATGAAGCCGAGAGTTATGTCTCTTGCTATTTTTACTTGTGTAGTCGGTTTTTTAATTGCTCCTGTTAAAAGCATAGATTATTTTTACGCAATTTTGTCAATTACCGCAGTTGCCCTGGGATCTGGCGCTGCCGGTGCTCTTAATTGTTGGTACGAGGCTGATGTTGATAAGGTTATGTCAAGAACCTGTTTAAGACCGATCCCAACAGGAAAATTAACTAAAAAAGAAGCGCTTATATTTGGCATAATATCTTCTTTTATATCTGTTGGAGCCTTATATTTTTTTTCGAATTTTATTGCAGCTTCATTACTTGCTTTAACAATTTTATTTTATGTTTTTGTTTATACTATTTGGCTCAAGAGAAAGACACCGCAAAATATTGTGATCGGTGGAGCAGCAGGTGCTTTGCCTCCTGTAATTGGATGGGCAATAGCAACAGGTAGTATTTCGATTGAACCAATTATTTTATTTTTAATAATTTTTGTTTGGACCCCATCCCATTTTTGGGCTCTAAGTCTTTTTAAATCTGAAGATTATAAAAAAGCTAATATACCAATGTTACCAGTTACATCTGGCGTAGAGATTACAAAGAAAAATATATTTGTGTATTCAATTTTACTATTTCCTGTAGCAATTGCACCATATTATTTAGAATTTTTGGGTATTATTTATCTACTATTCTCTTTTCCTCTAAGCGCATACTATATTTTTATCTGTTTTAAACTTTTAAAAACTAAAGATAAAAAATTAGAAAAAAATATTTCTAAACAAATTTTTGCTTTTTCGATTCTTTATTTATTTGCAATCTTTATCGCAATCCTAGTGGACAAATTTGCTTAAGAATAAAAAAACAATTTTTATATTAACAAGCTTATTAGCCTTAATTGTAATTATTCCTTTAATTTTTTTAAAAAGCGAAAATAGCAGTACACAGCAAATTTCAATAAAACTAATAACGAGTGTTCATAATGATTTGCCCTTCAGATTTAATGCAGAAGAAAAAAACATCATTTTAAAACCTGGCGAAGTTAAAACAATTAATTACTCAGTCGAAAATTTAAGTGACAAAAGTATATCAGCAATGGCCACATTTCAGGTTTATCCTCCTGAATTGAAAGACTACATGACTAAAATGAACTGTTTTTGTTATGAGAAACAAACTTTAAAAGGTGGAGAAAAAGAAAAATACGCGTTGGTTTTATTAGTTGACCCAAATGTGACAAAGAATATAAAAGAAGCTATAATTCAATTTGTT
>MDSV01219335.1_pt1 | contig 14768 bp, 15 predicted proteins | sample 810851 | NCBI WGS metagenome assembly MDSV01 (sample SAMN05326640, study PRJNA326480) | marine metagenome | isolation source: seawater | place: Atlantic Ocean: North East | collected 2012 | reverse complement strand
TGGTATCTCCTGTTAACGGCATCTAAGCCGAAGTCAGGCAGAAATTCCACTTATCCTAGCTGTGCAGATTTCCCGAGCCACCTCTGGCCTTCGCTCGCGGCGCAACGAACGACGGCATTCAGGACAAGGTCGAGAGAGGGTGAACGCCCCATATGGCGGCGCATTGCCGCCGAAGTATCCCGATCTGAATCGTCGCCGAAAAACGTATTGGCCAGCAAGTAGCATAACCGCAGTTGCGTGGAAAAATGGCTAAAAAGAACACAAGAGAAACAGAAACTGTAAACCAGCCCGTAAACCGGCTGAATTTCCTTGAAAGCAGAAATCCTAAGCTATTGAAAAGATTGGCGACCCCTGCAGGATTCGAACCTGCGACCGTCGGCTTAGAAGGCCGGTGCTCTATCCAGCTGAGCTAAGGGGCCGGGTATGGGCCGCATCAATGCCTGATGAGGGCATAAAGGGCAAGACTGAACCTGCCCTTGCGTCGCGTCGACCGCATCGGCGGACCGCGATCAGTGGGTCCAGGGCTGGGTGCGGTTGGGGCTGAAGTTTTCGGAGTACGAGACCACCTTCACCGTCTTTTCCTTCGGCGGGATGACCCGGTAGGCTATGCCCTTGCGGCGGGCGTAATCCTCAGCGTCCTGCTGGGTCTCGAAGCGCAGCTTGACCTGCTGCAGCGTGTCCGAGGACGAGGTATAGCCGAACAGCGGATCGATCGTGCGCGGCGCCTGCTGGTCGAATTCGAGCACCCATTCATGGGTCTTGGCATTGCCCTGCTGCATCGCCGATCTGGCGGGGCGGTAAATCTTCGCCGACATCGCTTTTGCTCCGCTTTGATTGTCCGGCCGGCGGCATCGCGCCAGCCCGTGCCCTTGTTACGCAATTTTTGCCCATGAGCAATAAAAATCAAGCCGAAAAACCGGCCACAGCCGGCGAATATGTCCTCAATGCCTGAAATGACGCCTCCTCGCAGACCAGCGCGGGGGAACGCCAGCCGGCAACACAGTGCGGAGGGTTGTGGTTTTTCTGCAAGTCCAATACATCTAGCAAAAAGAATAGCATTTGTCGCCCGCCCTGCGTGTCGGGGAGGCAAGCCGCGTTCGGAACCGGGCCAGGCATCATTGCGCCGGGAACGACGCGGAACCCGAAAATTGCGGGCGGCAAATTGCGGCAGATAGCCTTATAGTCCCAAGTCGGCAAAAGAGAACACTGAGTCGCGATCAGCGATACGGGCAAAAGAGTGAACCGATGGTTGCGCTTACATGTCATTGCACCTCCGGTTCCATATCGGTCGTCTGACTTTTCGCTGACGGGACGCACGAATGATGAGCATTAAGTTGGAAAACAGCTCTTTTGAACAGATGTTTGAACTCGCGCCCATTGCCATGTGGGTCGAGGATTTCAGTGGCGTCAAATGCCTTTTCGACCGTTGGCGCTCCGCCGGCGTAACGGATATCGAGGCGTTTCTCAGGGCCGACCGTTCGCGCGTCGCCGCGTGTTCCCGAGCGATCCGGGTGTTGCAGGTAAACCGCAAGACGCTTGACCTGTTTGAGGCAAGCGACATGGAGCAACTGGTCTCCAGCATCGATCAGGTGTTTCGCGACGACATGCTGGAAAGCCATATCAACGAGCTGGTCCAGCTGTTCCAGGGCCAGCATGCCTTTTCCAGCAACACCGTCAACTACACGCTCTCCGGCAAGCGGCTCGATATCCAGCTTCGCGGCCAGGTTCTGCCCGGCCATGAGGAAACGCTGGACCGGATCCTGCTCACCACCGAGGACGTCTCCCTGCGCGAGGCGGCCCATCGGCGCGAACGCGCGCAGGCGCTCTATGCGCATGGCCTGTTCGAGCATTCCCCGGTCTCTCTGTGGGTCGAGGACTTCTCGCGCATCCGCAACCTGCTGGAGGATCTGCGTTCGCGCCATATCGTCGATCTCAGGGTGTTCATGGACGTTCACCCCGATTTCGTGCGCCAATGCCTGAACGAGATCAAGGTGATCGACGTCAACCAGGCCACGCTCGACATGTTCCGCGCCGCCGACAGGCAGACCCTGTTGCAGAACCAGCACGCAATCTTCCGCGACGATGTCGAGGAGCATTTCCGCGAGCAGCTCATCGACCTGTGGGAAGGCCGGCTGTTTCACAGCCATGAGGTGATGAACTACGCCCTCGACGGCTCCGAGCGTTACGTGCTGCTGCATTTCTCCGTGCTGCCCGGCCACGAGCACGACTGGTCGCTGGTGCTGGTCTCGCTGACCGACATCACCGCGCGCAAGAAGGCCGAAGCCTATCTCGAATATCTCGGCCGTCACGATGTGCTGACCAAGCTCTACAACCGCTCCTACTATACCGAGGAGATCAACCGGCTCGAACGCAAGAAATTCCGGCCGATCGGCGTGCTGATCATCGATCTCAACGGCCTGAAGGAAGCCAATGATTCGCTTGGCCATGATGCCGGCGACGGCCTTTTGCGCCGGCTTGGCGAGGTTTTGAACGAAGCCGTCAGCGCTCCCCATTGCGCCGCCCGTATCGGCGGCGACGAATTTGCCGTCCTCATGCCGGGCGCGGGCGAGAACGACGTCAAGGTCATGGTGGAACAGATCGACAAGCTTCTGGATATCAACAATCAGTTCTACGCCGATGCTCCCATCAGCGTATCGGTCGGGGTGGCGATCTGCGAGATGGGCGAAACCCTCGAATCCGCCGTCCGGCGCGCCGACCTGGAAATGTATCATGAAAAACGGGAATACTACGCCTCGCTCCCCGCGCTCGACAGGCGCAATCGCAGGCGTTGATGCCGCCCGGCGACGGGATACCCTGCCCCGCGTAAGCTGCGAAGGCATGGCAAAGGCAGAAATCTGATTCAGATCTGCCGATCCGTTTGTTCTTTCCGTTTCGGCGGGCTGCTCGACAATCCGTCTCGTGCCGAGTTGACCTAAAACGGAATGGCGTTGGCGCTGATCAACGCCAGCAACATGCCAAGCGTCGCCACCGAAGCGATCGTCGAGATCAGGATTGTCGCCGAGGCGCGCTCATACCAGATGCCGTACTGGCGGGCGATGACGAAGACGTTGGTCGCCGTCGGAAGGGCGGCCATCAGCACCGCCGCCTTGACCCAGAGCGGGTCGAACCCGCCATGCGCCATCATGAACAGATAGACCACCAGCGGGTGCAGGATGAGCTTTGCCGGCACGATATAGTTGATTTCCGTCGGCACCCGCCTGACGGGCCTCAGCGCCAGCGTGACACCCATGGCAAACAGCGCGCAGGGCGCTGCCGCCTGGGCTAGGTAGCCCACCAGCCGGTTGAAAGCCTGCGGAACGGCGAAGCCGGATGCGGAAACAGCAAACCCCAGGGCCGTCGCCACCAGAAACGGGTGAAGCAAGGCCCGCAGCAGAATATGGCGGACCAGCGAACGCCCTCCTCCGCCGCCGGCCGTCGCCATCACCGTCGGCGCGACAATGAAATGCAGCGCGTTTTCGAAACAGATGATCAGCGCCACCGGAACGGCGGCCTCCTCCCCCAGCGCCAGCAACGCAAGCCCCGGCCCCATATAGCCGATATTGCCATAGCTGCCGGCAAAGGCCTGGATCGTGGTTTCCCGCACGCCGTTCTTCTTCCAGAAATAGCCGATGGCGAACAGCAAAAGAAAGACGCTGTAGGTCGCGGCAACGTCGATCGACACGAAATCGAGTCGGGTCAGTTGCTCGAACGGCGTGCGTGACACCAGCTTGAAGAACAGCGCCGGAAGGGCGGCATAGATGATGAAGATATTGAGCCAGGCGGTGCCTTCTTCGGGATGGCGAAAGATCTTCGCCGCGCCGAAGCCGATGACGATCAGCCCGAAAAACGGGAAAAGCAGCGCTAGAATATCGGCCATGGCTCCGGTCGCTTGGTGGCGGGCAGCTAACCGATACGCGAGAGCACCGGAAAGGTCTGCTGAAACCAGATCGCCATATCGGCAATAAAGCCGAAAAGAAAGGCGACGCCGGTGAGAATCAGCAGCACGCCCATGATTTTCTCGACAGCGCCCAGATGTTTTCGAAACCGCGTCAGAAACCGCATGAAGGCGCCGGAGAAATAGGCCGCGATCCAGAACGGAACGGCAAGGCCCAGCGAATAGACGGCCAGGAGCACCGCGCCGTTCGAAACCGTCGCCTTGGTGGCGGCCACGGCGAGGATCGCGCCCAGCACCGGCCCGATGCATGGCGTCCAGCCAAAGGCGAAGGCGAGCCCCATGATATAGGCGCCCGTGACGCTTGCCGGCTTGCCGCCGCCGTGAAACCGCGCCTCGCGCGCAAGAATCGGTATCCGGAGCACGCCGAGAAAATGCAGCCCCATCAGGATGATGATCACGCCGCCGACCTTGCTCAGAATGTCCATATACTGGCGCAGCAACTGCCCGATGGTGGACGCGCCCGCGCCGAGCGCCACGAAGATCGTCGCGAAGCCGAGCGTGAAGAAAAAGGCCGGCAGCAGCACCGCCCACTGGCTCGCCGGCTTCGCTTCGCCGCCGCCCTTCAACTGGTCGACCGAGATCCCTGCCATGTAGCAGAGATAGGGCGGCACCAGCGGCAGCACGCAGGGCGAGAGAAAGGACAGCGCGCCGGCCAGAAGCGCGCTCAGAAGGGAAATATCGCCGATCGACAAGAAACCTGCTCCAACACCTTGCAATTGCGGGCGTGGGCAATGCCCGAAACCCATGCTCGCGACCGCGTAAATGCCCGCGGAACGCGTCCGCGGGTCTTAAACCAGATGGCCGGTCAAATCCAATCACCTTTCCGCGCGCCGAAAACCGCCGTATTATCGCTTTCGCGGCGAGATTCCGGGTTGACCTTGGATAAGACCCTTTCTATGTTCCGCCCACTTTCAGCCGGGCATCCGGCTTGGGAGAGCGTAGCTCAGCCGGTAGAGCAACTGACTTTTAATCAGTAGGTCCAGGGTTCGAACCCCTGCGCTCTCACCAATAAATTCAAGGCTTTAGGCCTACACTTCCTTTCCAAAATAGCCTAAAATACCCGGACACACAGTGGACACAGTTTCGAGGGTGTCATGGGCTCGCATTACATACTGGGTGACAAGGTCAGAATTTACCGCCGCGAGAACAGTTCGGTCTGGCAGGCACAGGCACGACTGGAGGGCAAAAAGTGGCGCGTCAGCACCAAAACCGACAGTCTGGCGCAGGCCAAGGAGTTCGCGGAGGATTGGTATTTTGAGCTGCGCGGCAAAAGCCGGGTCGGTCAGTTGACCGCCGAGCGTACCTTTGCCGATGCCGCCAAACAGTTCCTGCTGGAATACGAGGCGATCACCAACGGCGAGCGTAATCCGCGCTATGTGAAAGATCACGCCGCCCGACTCAGGAATCACCTGATCCCCTACTTTGGCGACAAGCCGCTGTCCCAGATCACGGCGGGCATGGTGCAGGACTATCGAATCATGCGCCTGCAGCCAAACCCGGACACCGGCAAGGTGCCGACCCGCAGCACCCTCCACCACGAAACCGTCACACTGCGGCAGGTTATGAAAACCGCCCTGCGGCACGGCTGGCTGGCTCACCTGCCCGACTTTTCCGCGCCTTACCGGGCTTCCGGCAAAATCAGTCATAGGGCTTGGTTTTCTGATGAAGAGTACAAGAAGCTCTACACCTACACACGAGAGCGCGCGAAATCGGCCGAGGGCCTGAACTGGCAGCATGCGGCCGAACAGCTGCATGACTATGTGCTATTCATGGCTAATACCGGTTTGCGCCCGGATGAAGCCAATCGTCTCGAATACCGCGACGTGACGATTGATGAGGGCGAAGAAGGTGACGACCCCATCCTGCTGATCGAGGTGCGCGGCAAACGGGGTGTTGGCTACTGCAAAAGCACGCGCGGTGCGGTCTATCCGTTTGAGCGGTTGGTGAAGCGCAATCGACCGCGACCAACCGACCTGATTTTTCCGCAGGATCACAAGAAACAGTTCAACCGGGCACTCACCGACTGCGACCTGAAATTCGATCGCGAAGGCAACCGCCGGTCAGCTTATAGTCTCCGGCATACCTATATCTGCCTCCGCCTGCTGGAAGGTGCCGATATCTACCAGATCGCCAAGAATTGCCGCACCAGTGTCGAGATGATCGAAAAGCACTATGCCGTACATCTCAAGAACACCCTGGATGCCAGGGCCATCAACGTGCGACGAAAAGCATGATCGGTTGTCGAATCATCTTGTTGCAATCTAGGATTCATCCCGGCAAAGTAACGTCAGTCGTTGCTGCCGAAGGTTTCTGGTGTGGATCAGGTTATCCGGATAGAGCCGATACACTGCCGTGTGAAGAATGTTTCGCGCGGCAACGGGCCTGCCGATAATCCCCATTCTGTTATCGCGGCGGCCGCCTACCTGTCCCGCACGCGGATCAGGGATGAGCGCACCGGGCGCATTCATCGCTATACCCGGCAGGATACCGATATTGTTCACGAGGCGATCCTGCACCCGTCCGATGCGCCGGACTGGGCCAGTGACCGCGCGGGCTTATGGAATGCGGTGGAAGCCGCCGAGCGGCGCAAGGATGCCCGTCTGGCCAAAAGCCTGGAAGTGGCCCTACCGCTTGACCTTGATGCGCAGCGCTGGCCCGCGTTGATGGAAGCCTTCGCGGCGCGGTTTGTCGCCATGGGGTTGCCGGTCCACTACGCCATTCACAACAATGCCGACGGCACCAATCCGCACTGCCATCTGTTGCTGGCGACCCGCGTACTTGAAAGCACCGGCTTTGCCAAAGCCAAGCTTGCCGCGCTGAATCAGAAATCCTTTGTCGATGACACGCGCGCCCTGTGGGCAGACACCTGCAATCTGTTTCTGGCGGCAGCCGGAGCGGGCATGCGGTATGACCATCGCAGCTACAAAGCACGCGGCATTGCCAAAGTGGCAGGCACTCACCGGGGACGTCGCCGTCCCGATCGCAGCTGGATGAGGGAGATATCCATGCGTCAACGCCCTACCCCTGAAGAAATTGAACGTTACCCGCATCTAACCGCGCGTGAAGAATGGCCGCCACGCACGCATGCGCCGGAATGGAGCTTCACACGGGAAGAACGCGAGGAGCTAAAGCGCTACGTCGCAGAGCATCCGGAACCCAAACAGGAGATACGGCACGACGATGGCCAGTTTGAAGGCTGGATCAAGCGCAAATGGCAGGAACAGGAAGAAGCACGCCAGCCACGTGTCATAAGCCCTGTACCTGAACAGGAAGGGAGCGAGCCGACACCGGAAGAACGGCAGCGCCAGGAAGCAGAGCGACAGCGCGATGAAGAAGGCATGCGGCGCGATGACGCCGCCCGCCTGCCCGTTACCCAGTCCGAGAGTGAGCGCCTGGCAGAAGCCCGCAAACATGGTGACGCCGAGGTTCAACGCGTTGAAAAGCAGATACTGGAAGAGCGCCTTGCCTACCTGGAGCGCAAAGACCGGGATGATTACGCAGCAGGCATGGATCGCCGATACGAAGAAGAGCACCGGGAACCGGACCACACAGCAGAAATCCTGCGCGACACGCTGGGCAAGGCGGAAGCCGAACGCTTGCTGAAATACGCCCATACGGATGAACAGTTCCGCCGCATCTTCAAAGACCCGGAGCACGCCATCAAGCGCTTCAATCAGGCCTTGGAGGATATGGGAGAAAAGCGGGCGCTGGAAACACTGGCCCGCGATCCGGGCCGGATCAGCCCGACCAAGGATTCATGGCGGGCAACATTCCAGCATTCAACCAAGGAGCGAGAAGAAGCCCGCGAAGCGCGGCGCAACGTCACGGAATCCTATCAAGTGACGAAGGAAGCCGTTGAGAAAGAACGGGACGCCCGGCGGGCGGCCGAACGACATGAGGAAGAGCGGCAGTGGAAGCGCTAGCGGCGCGTGCGCTCCAGCTCCTGGCCAAGCTCTTCCATCATAAGAGTTTCACGACGGCCTTTTGGCTCGGCTGAACGGACACCATGCACCAGCAGCTGAAATTCCTTGTAGGTGCGCATGCACCACGGAATGTTCAGCCGCAGTACCCGAACCACGAACCATGCCAGCATGTATTCGAGGTTGAAACGGATCGACGAACTGAATTTCATGCTGACTATGATAAGCCATCATGAAACAAATCGCGAACAGAAACCTGATCATTTATGCGGTAATTGCTTAATGTAGGTCGCGTTGCGGATGGCCTCGATGCGCTTGTCCAGCGGTGGATGGCTTCGCAGCAGGCCATTGAACATCAGATTTTCATAGGCAGCCAGCGCGTGGCGTGGCTTGCCGTCATCGGCCTTGATTGCTTCCAGCGCGCCGATCATGGCCTGCGGACTGGTCAGGCTGGCCCCGATGGCATCTGCATAGAACTCCCGTTGACGGGAAAACCGCATGATTTCCATTTCAGAGACGAAAGTGAACAGCTTCAACGCCAGCATTTTGAGTTTGCGGAACACCAGAAAAAACGTCAGGGCATCCCGCACGCCATAGGCATAGGTCATGCGCTGCATATCATTGCTGGCGATGTGGCCGAGCTCATGCGCCAGAATGGCTTCGAACTGATCACCGGTGGTCTTTTCGATACAGCCGCGCGTGAACGCAATCATGGCATTGTCGCGGGACTGGCCGCAGGCAAACGCGTTGATGCTGTGATCCTCGAAATGGCCCACATGGCGTACTGGCGGCAGCCCCATGGATTGCGCCATGGCCTGCACCTTGTCGTAGATCGGATGCCCTTCCGGCAGGAACGTAATCTTGAGGTCTTTGGCGGCTTTGCCGGACTGTCCGCCGACCCGGTTGGCGAAAAACTTGCCGCCCACATAGGTCCACACCGGCAGGCCGAGAAAGACCCAAAGTAACTGAATGGCCATGATTGCAAAAGCCAGCGGCAGCATGGTCAGGAAGATGATGGCCAACGGGGTGGCGGTCATCCCGAACAGGAAGGCGAAAAACTCCACCACCATCCCAATAATGCCACCAATGGCGGCACCCACCATCAGGAAAAGCACAGTTCGGGTCATCGGATTGGCAAGTCGGCTGGCGTCGATTGTCGGGGTCTGCGTTATTTCCTGTTCCATGTCAGTCCACACCTTTTGCTGGCGATCGGGTCGAGATGCCAGGGGATGAGGTCTGCTTTCACGCGCAGCCCTCCCCTGAAAAAATGCAGGGCGTTGCGCGGCTTGGCCGGGTTGTGCGACGCCATGAACGTTTCAACTTCCTGCGGCGTCATCAGCTCACGACCGTGCAGCGACAGCGCTTCGTTGATGGAATACGACGCCGAGCCGCCGCCCAGTGACGTTCCGACCGATCCCGGCATCAGCAGCGCCTTGGTGTCCTTGCCCAGGTAGTCGGAGATGTACTGGCTGGTTTCGTGGTCATCCGTGCCGAAGAATGACTTGGCTTCGGCCTGCATGAACGATTGCCAGTTGGTCGGGTACTTCTGCTTGAGGGTTGCCATATCCTGCAGGAAGAACCACAGTCGCACCCCTGCCCCGGCATGTGTCCGCAGTGCGCTGACAAACCGGTCAGACGCGTCGAGCATCAGAAACTCATCCAGCAGGAACAGCACCGGGATATCCGGTCTGGTCTTGTTGCGCAGCATCGCGTCCAGCGCGTTGGCGAAGACCATCTGCACGAAGGTGGAGTACGGGCCAATCGCATCGAACGGCAGCACCAGATAGACCGTGATGTTGCGTTCCTTCAGCCCTTCAAACAGGAAATCGGAACGCGCGGTGGCGCGGCGCAGTCCCTTGGTGTCCCAGATACTCATATGCTGGCCGATGCTTTCGATCAGCCGGGGTATACCGACGTCGCGCGTCTTGCTTTCAACCGCTTTGGCCGCGTTGCGGATAAATGGGTCATCCGTGCCGCGCATATCCTTCAGCAGGCTGGTGAAGTCCCTGTCATAGCCGGACACGCGATCCCGCAGGGCGCCGATATTGCGTTCGGCGGGGTCGGCATAGTGGGCGTAATAGAGCAAAGCACCCGCCAGAAAGCCGATCGCCTCATTGGCGAAGAACGGCTGTTTGTCATCCTGCTGGCGCGGGTAGATCATTTCCGCCAGTTTGGTGGCGTCACGGTCGTTGTTGATCGTGTCCAGCGGATTGAACCCATGGGTGAAGTCTTTCAGCCGCCCTTCCTCGAAAGGGTTGAGAATATAGACCGGGCCGACGTTTTCATCGCGCCATCTGCCGGTGGCTTCGACCAGCTCGCCCTTGGGGTCCAACACCACGGCAGAGCCGCGATAGCGCAGCAGGTTCGGAATGATCTGCATTGCGCCCTTGCCCGTGCGGGTCGGCGCAAGGGTCAGTAGATGGCTTTCGCCGTTCCAGTGGATTGGTTTGCCGGTAGCCTTGTCTCGCCCGAAATAGATCCCGTCGGGCGTTTCGTGGGCATCGTTCAGCAATCCGGCATCGGCCAGATCGGTGCCGCTGGACCATGCGGCGGAGCCATGAATTTTTGGCGGATTGCGGAGGAGTTCCGCTTGCTGTTGGAGAAGCGCCAGGGTGCGGTTGGCGGCGGCGATAATACCCTCATAAGGCTCGCCCTTGAGTACCGCCGAGACGACGGTATCGACGGTGATCGGATCATAGCCTTGCTGCAGGAGTTGACGGCGCAGAGATGCGGCCTTGAGGTTGCGGCCGATTTTGGTTGCGGTCTGCACCATCGCCTGTGAGGAGCGAATGGTATCGCCAAGGCGCAATGGCTCGGTCCCGCCAAGCTTGACCGGCATTTTTGTCAGGTCCGCAAACGGATCGTCCCCGCTCATCCTGCATCAGCCCCCCGGTATCTGCTGGATATTGCAGGTAATCGAAGCAGGTTGATGCAGGGTTGTAAATACCTGCGGTAGCTTTTATGAATGTCGCTCTCTTGACGGGCATCAAAGTCTGCCAAATACAGTAAAAGCGCACTTACATGTTGCCTCAGCCGGGAACCCGGCGAAATGCAACATTGCGGCGTTCGAAACGGCGCGAAGCGACCGTCCCGAACCCCGAAGTGCGGCGGGGGATACCCCCTGCACCCCCTCCGTGCGACTCGCCCTGTCCGTATTTTACCTTCGAACGTCGCACTCTTCGCAAGATGCGCCCGGCTCTGCCGGGCTCCGCTGCGGTGCCCGCAGCAAGGCCGTTACCGGCCGCAGCGCGGGTGCCGTGGGCGGGCGTGAACACGCCCCCCCCCTGCGAGCCCGCGTCAAACCAATAAAGAGCGTATCTGAATTCTCAGCGGATCGAGAGTGCCGCTAAAGCTATCGATCATGGCTTGCAGAAACGTCTCCGGCTGCAGGTTATCTTCATGCAGCTCATATCCGGCGTTTCGAGCCAACATCGTCAGAAAGACCAGCTGTGAACGACCATTCCCCTCTCGGAACGGATGAATTGCGTTAAGCTCCGATAGAAACCATGCGGCTTCGGTCGCGAACTCATCTTCATCCCCTACCTCGGCCAGACAGCCCTTCCGGGCCAGTTTGGAGAACAGCTTTGTCGCTTCCGTTTCGATATGCTCAGGATAGCAGAACATGCTGCCGCCTTTGCTGGTGCGGATTGTTCGCACCTGCCCTGCCCAGCTATAGACATCTTGGAAAAAGTGTCGATGGACGGCGCAGTAATGGGAAAAATCCAGATCGCCATCCGGCAGGTCCTCGTCGGCGCGCGAATGGAACATCAGTTGTTCGAACTCGTCGAGCTCATCCTGATCCCGAAGATCAGCCTTGTTGCGCAGAACCTGGGTGCCGGGATAGCACAAAGGGTCTTCGATCGCATCATAGCGCGACACGACACTCAGCCCTTCTTGAACGCCTTCGTGACCGCAGTACGATAGGCATCCCCTTTAAGATTGGACGACGCCAAACTCTTGGAAAGTGATCTTGACGCAGGTTTGAGGGACAACCCCTCAACCGCCGCAAAGCGCTCCGCTTTGCCCACACCGATGGGACGGGTAATAAATTTCCCGGATCCTGCAGAACGACTGACTTTTGTGCTCTTTGCCATGCTTTCAAAATACCATCTTTTATGACGTCATGCCTATCTATTTATGGGCCCCGGCGCAAGATGTCCCTGACGATCCCAAAAACTGCAGCCCGTTCTTTGGTTCAAAAATTCTGGCTAAAATTTACATTGCCATTTATACTTTTCATGTATTCCAAGGGGAGGAAACAAATGTCCGATTTGCCAAAGTATACACTGTCGCATGATGAGGCAAAAAAGGATTGGGTTCTGAAGCAGGATGGTGCCGATCGAGCCACGAAGCGTTTTGAAAGCAAGTCCGAAGCGACCAAAGGCGGAGCCCTTTCGGGCGCTCTGGGTAAATCCGGTGGGTCAGTAAAAATCCAGAAACAGAACGGGAAATATCAGGAAGAACGGACATTCCCCCGCTCCAAAGACCCCAGAAAGTCCAAAGGCTGATCAACGGAGGTTTTGCGCTTCATGAATATTCTACCAAGTTGTTCGATCAAAAGCCTGACTGAATGTGAACCCTCTCAGTTGGTTCGTTTAGTGGAATATGGAGAGGATGCCGGTGCGCTGGCACTCGTCGCCGACGTTGAAGGCGGCGAAGATGCCCGCGCACTCATCCAGCTGAACGAAGACATTCCTGCATATTCGATTATCAACGACCCTGACAGGTATCAGGTCCTGGCTTTTGAAGCCCCACCAACCCTTGTCGTGGACCCATTCAGCGGGTTCGACGCTTCCCCCAGCCGATTGTTCGAAGCGCAGGGCTGTGTCATGCGACATCATGATTGCTGGGTAATGCGAGTCAACGAATACTACGGTAGTGGCTTCAGGCCGCGTCAAGGTAGTTTTGATCTTGAGTCAGGCAGACTCATCAATCCGGTGACAGAAACACGCCGCATCGCATACTTCGGCAAATGGCATATTACCGTTCCAAACCCGGATGGGAATGAAAAGGCCATTACCGTCGCCAGCTTTGAATGGAAAGCACCCCAGAATTCATGACCAAACTCTTTTTTTCCTACTCCCACGCTGACGAAACATTTCGCGATACCCTTGAAAAACATCTGGCTGCGATGAAGCACGAAGGGCTGATCGATACATGGCACGACCGGCGGATTCCGGCAGGCGACGAACTTGACCCTGCCATTGACGAAAATCTTGAGCAGGCTGATGTCATTCTGTTGCTGGTCAGTTCTGATTTCATCGCATCGCGGTATTGCTACGATATCGAGATGACACGGGCTCTTGAACGGCATCATGATCGGACAGCTCGGGTCATCCCGATTATCCTCCGGCACTGCGACTGGAGAAACACTCCCTTTGCCAAGCTGTTGGCTGCGCCAACTGATGGCAAGCCTATCAAATCATGGGCGGACATTGATGAGGCCTACACTGATGTGGTTGGTCATATCCGTCGGGCACTTACGGCAATGGGAGCAAGCCCAAAACAACAGGAAGCCGCACAGCAGATCCCATCTGCAGCCAAGTTTGGTTTTGCCGAGCCGGAAACGGTCTCCTCGCCCTATGCCTCGGCCCGCTCCAGCAATATGCGCGTCAAAAAAACGTTCTCGGATGCGGACCGGGAACGTTTTCTGGAAGATAGTTTTGCCTTTATAAGCCGCTTCTTTGAGAACTCGCTTCAGGAGCTGGCAGGTCGGAATCCCGGAATTGAGGGACGCTTTCGGCAAATAGATGCCAATCACTTTACCTGTGTGATCTATGCTGACGGCAAGGCTATTTCTCGGTGCAAGATCGTGCTTGGCGGAGCTTTCGGAAGAGGGATTTCTTACTCCATCAATGACAACGGCTCCGATAACAGCTGCAATGAAAAGCTGTCGGTCGAGACCGACGACCAGAATCTGTATTTGAAGCCGTTGATGGGGTTGGCATTCCAAAGCCGACGCCAAAATGCAAAGCTCAGTATGGAAGGTGCCGCAGAGCTGTTTTGGTCCATTCTCATAGAGCCCCTACAGTAACGCTATAATCGAGGTGATTTTCGACCGGTGCGGTGCCCTCGACTAGAAGAAAATTGCCGTCCGCTTTAATCCACTCAACTATTCCGTCAGCCGGCACATCAAATCCGTGACCCTTCAACGCCAGAATGTCCTTTTTATGCAGCTTCATTTTGCTGCCATGACTTGAGCTGCCATCAAGATTGATCACTCCTATCTCATTTCCACGGCGACCATAGACGTGAGCATGTGTCTGACCAACGCCGTGCTTGGGTTGATCTATTCTTATGTTTCCTTTGTATCGACCTGATACAATTTTCCCTTCCTGCAGCATCTGAAACTCAGCGCCATCGCTGTTCGCCACAGGTATAAATATCTCGATAAAACGAGGCTGGCGTTCTGCTACCAGAAATTCTTTGAATCTAATCATTTTACTCCTTTTATCTTTATTTATGAAGAAACACGCATACAGGTCGGCGTTTTCCAGTAAAAGCGACCAGAAATTCATCGAAATGTTCGTGTGTCGTTCATGCGAAATCTCGCTCTCCCCCTTTCTCAACCCGGTGCTGCCGCCTCCCTGCCCGCTTGCGTACCCGTGGCCTTCATCGGTTGCAGGATGACTGGTTCTGTCTTGCTCTGATGCGCCGGTCCGATTGGTGGGGTGCTGTCCTGCCCACGGTGGATTTGTGGGTCGGGCGGTGTGGTGTTTGCGGTGCTTTCCTCAGGTGTGGAGCCGGGCCTCCCTTGGCCGGGTTAGTCGCCAAGCTGGGCTGATCCGGTTCGCGCGCAATGGTCTTCCGCCGCAAGCGGTCTCCCGAGAGGTGGCTCGGTTTATCTGCACAGTTTGGGGCGTTTCGTTAAGTGGATTTCCGCCTCGATTATG
>MDSV01207614.1_pt1 | contig 14768 bp, 4 predicted proteins | sample 810851 | NCBI WGS metagenome assembly MDSV01 (sample SAMN05326640, study PRJNA326480) | marine metagenome | isolation source: seawater | place: Atlantic Ocean: North East | collected 2012 | reverse complement strand
GCGCTGGCGGCGGCGCGCGGCGCCGCCGCGGGGCCCGGGGAGCGGGCCGGCGACGCCGCGTCCGCGACGGCGGTCGAGCTGCAGGATGTGCTCGCCGCGGCGCGGCGCGAAGCGTCCGCGGCGTCCGCGCGCGCGGACGCGTCGTCGGCGGCGCTGGAGGAGAAGAACGCCGAGTCCGAGGCGTTTATGGCGGAGATGGAAGCCATCGGCGCGGCGTACGAAGAGGCGGCTTCCGAGAACGCGCGGCTCATGGAGCGGCTCGCCGAGCGCGACGAGAGCTCGACCAAGGCGCTCGCGGAGAAGAACCAGGCGCAGATGGCGGCGCGGCGGCTGCGCGACGAGAACGCCGGCATGCAAGCCGCCGTCGCGCACGAGCGCGGCGCCGCGCAGGCGGCGACGACGCGCGCCCAGCAGATTGAAGCCGCCGCGCGCGAGCAGGGCGACGAGCTCGCGCGCGCGCGCGAGGCGCGCGAAGACGTCGCTCGACGCGCGGAGGAGCAGACGAAGACCTTGACGCAGCTGCGGGAGACCTCGGAGCGCCGCCGCGAGGCGCTCGAGGCTGCCGAGCAGCGCGCGGCTGCTTTGGCGCAGACGGCGAAGGAGGACGCGAAGAAGGTGGCGGACGCCGAGCGCGCGCGGGAGAAGTGCGAGGAGACGTGCGCGGGTCTGCGGCGGCGGTGCGAGAAGCTGGCGAAGCGCGGCGGGAGCGCGGACGAGTACAAGGAGGAAATCGACGCGTACAAGTCCATGCTGCGTTGCTCGGTGTGCAACGACCGGCCCAAGGGCGTGGTGATCACGCGATGTTTCCACATGTTCTGCAACGACTGCATCGCGACGCGGCTCGAAAACAGGGACCGGAAGTGCCCGGCGTGCGGGCTGATGTTCAGCGCGTCGGACGTCAAGTCCATTTTTTTTTAGTGACATCGGCGCGCGTGAACGAATACGTATATACGTACGCGTCAGAGCTCGTCTCAAACGTCGTTGAGCGTCTCCTCCGACGAGCCTTCTTCCGGTGCATAGAACCTGCGCGCGTTTTCGCGCGTGATCCGCGCGGTTTCCTCGGGCGTCCAGCCGCGGCACTCCGCCACCGCCGCGAGCATGGCTCGCAGCGCGTCCTCGGCGCCTCGCGAAGAGACGAGGTCAGACTCGATGACGAGGCGGTCGGCGGGAACCGCGCGTATGACGTCTTTCGTTTTCGGGCTCCGCAGGTTCACCACGGAGGAGAAGCCGAAGTAAAACCGAGGTCCCCACTTCTTCATGCGCACGAGGCTTTCCACGAACGCCGCCGTGCCTCCGTAGGAGTGCATCAAGATCTTCGTCGGGAACGACGTTTGTCTTTCGCGAAACGCGTCGCCCGCGTCTCCGTACGCTCGCACGCAGTGCACCACCGCCGGTCGTCTCTCCTCCGCCGCAATGGCCAGCTGCGCGCGGAAGCACGCCAGCTGGTTCGCGTAATCCGCGGGCTCCCCCGTCCGCTCTCCCGTGACCTCGTCCAGAGGCACGGCGACGCGGTCCAAGCCGATCTCGCCGACGACCGCGCGCGGGCGCGACCGCAGACGCGCGCGAAGCTCCGCGGGCCACCCGCCGTTTTCCTCCGCGGCGGCGGACAGGGGGAAGCGGTGCGCCCACCAAGGATGGAGACCGAGCGCGACTGCGGCGTGCCACCCGTCGTGTTCGCCGACGGCGTCGCCACTTCTGTCCACGGCCGCGAAAAAAGCAGACTGTTCCGCGAACTGCTCCGCGCGGCTCCAGTCGGCGGGACACGTGGACGTGAACGCGGCGCCGGCGAGCGCGCCGGCGAGACGCGCCGCTTCGCCGGAGTCGGCGCGATCGAGGTGCCAGTGGCAGTGCGCGTCGAAGATGTCCTTCGCGGGAACCGCGTTCGCGAGCGACGCGATCGTCGCTGTTCGCGTACACGGAGGGTCGACGGGTCGTTCGTCATCTTCGGCGATCGTCGACGGTTCGGTCTGTTCGGCGGTCTGTTCAGCCTCCCGTTCGTCTTCGAGCGTCGCGTTCGCGGCGAGCGCCGCGCCCGTCGTCACCGTCGCGCCCGCCGCGATGTCGGCGCCGTCGCCGCTCCGGCCGTCCCGAGAGTCGTCCCGAGAGTCGTCCCCGTCCCGAGGCGACGCACCGTCCCCGCCTTTGCCACCGCCCCCGCCTTTGCCACCGCCCCCGCCGCCCCCACCGTCCCCGCCGTCTCCGCCGCCGTCGCCGTCCCCGCCGCCAGCCTTTCCCTTCGGCCAGACGCGCGAGCGCCACCCCGTGGCGACGGGACGCCCCGCGGGTGCGGCTTTTTCTTTTTCGCCATCCTCGCCGGCTTCCATGAGCCGCAGCGCGATGTGCGACGCCGCCTTGAATCCCAGCGCGCCGGTGACGAAGACGGCGGACCCGCCGACGCCGTCGCACCCGATGCCGCCGCGGCCCTTCGTGCCGGGCCGGGGACGAAAGTGGTTCGCGTTCTCGCGGGCGTACACCGCGGACACGCCAAACTTGCCATCCTTCTTCTTCTTCTTCTTTCCGGGAAAAGCGCCTTCGCCGCCCCTCGGGAACGAGTACTCGCGGCGCAGAAGCCGGCGGACCCGCTGAAGCAGCCGGTTGAACGTGGCGTGCGCCAGGTCCTCGACTATGATCTCCGGCGCTTGGTCTATGCCCCCGGCGCCGCCCGTGACCAGCACGGGGATTCCGTGATGCACGCAGCACGCGGCGACGGCGGCTTTGTCGTTCTCGCCGTCGACGGCGTCGAGGACGTAATCGACGCGTCGATCGCGCGAACCCGCGCCGGCGAGGCCCAGAACCGCCTCGACGTTGTGCTCGGTGACGAAATCGTTCACCACGCGCACGTCGCACTCGGGGTTGATGTCCGACACGCGCGCGCGCATCACTTCCGCCTTCGCGTTGCCGACGGAGGAGTCCGCTGCCAGGACCTGGCGGTTCACGTTGGTGACGCACACGAAATCCAAATCCACGAGCGTCAGCGCGCCCACGCCGCTTCGCGCCAGCGCCTCCACGGCCCAGCTCCCGACTCCGCCCAAGCCCAGAACGACGACGTGTGCGTTGGCGAGCGCGTCGAAGCGCGCGTCACCGTACAGGCGCCGCGTGCCCTCGAACCGGAACGAAGACGCGTCGGCGCTCGACGAGCACGACGCATCGTCGTCGGCGGCGGTCGCACGAGGCACCGCGCGTCGCGTGGGTCGGACCGGTCGCCGGCGACGCGCGTCGCGCCATTCACGGGCGACGCGCGCTTGACGCACCGCGAGGACGCGCGACATCGCGGCTGCCATCGTCGAACCCTGCGCGCGCGGCCACACTGGACGCGTCTGGGGGCGCGTCTCGTGGCTTCGAGTCGTGCGGTCGGCGGACGAAGTACCTTATGCATAAGGTTACCAATTTTCGACCCTATTATTGCCGCTCCCATTTTACGCTCGACGAGCGGCATCGGCGGCAGCCCCCTCTGAGTGACGACACTTGGTATGGAGTGTGTAAATGTCATAAAGAATCTCACGTGGTATCATACCTACTACAGCCGGAGCTATTAGGTACGCTCTCCCATCACTGGTACGACGGATCCGAACGCATGTGCCTGTTCCCGCCGCCGCCGTCCCCCTTGGGCCCGTCCGCGCTGCGGAGCGGACGCACGCCGGTGGGCGACGTCGCCCGCGAGCGCGCGCGCGGGCGGTAGCGCGTACCGGAGGCGCCCACCATGCCGCGCCCAGCCTGTGCCCCGCCCCGCCCGCCTCGGCTCGCCGCTGACTGCAGCCGCGCCTCGGTTTCCGCGTCCAGCACGCCGCGGTGCGCGACCACGATGATGTCCGGCCGCTTGTTGCAGTAGTTGCGGCAGGCGAAGCGCACGGCAGTGGCCGCCGTGCGCTCCACCGCGCTGAGCCTCGCGCCACTCTCGAGGCCCTGCACCGATTTCTCGGCGGCGTCGCGCAGGTTCGCCAGTAGACGCCCCTCGTCCGTCCACATCGACCGGCTGGTGACCCGCGCTCGGCCGGTCATGAACCCGGCGGAGGACGAACGGCGGTTCTTCACGAAACCGCCGCTTTTTTTAGGCGAAGGCGAATCGCCTTCGTCGTCGGAATTCGCGTCCGAGTCGTCCGCCTCGCCCTGCGAAGCGGACGTCGCGAGCGCGCCGTCGAAAACCTCCAGGTCGACGACGACGATGCCCTCGGTGGCGATGCGCATGCGCTCCTCGATGGCGAGGTCCTCGGAGGTGCCGCTACCGTTGCCGCCGTCGTTGAACATCGTCTGCAGGCGCGCCTCGCCGAGCAAATGCATGTTCCCCAGCAAGCCGTGCGACTGGGCGTTGCGCAAAGGGGTCACGCCGAGCATCTGCCCGTTCCCTATCACCGTGCTGTGCCTCACGCCGACGCTGCGCGCCAGCGCCTCGTGCTCCTTCAGGAACGCATACTCGCCGTGCACGGGCAGGAAGTGCTCCGGGTGCAGCATCTTGAGCACCTCCTCGAGTTCGTCGCGGTAGGCGTGACCGGAGGAGTGCAGCCCGTCCTCGCGGCGCATGGCGATCTCGGGGCCGCGCACGGCGATGGCGTTCATCATGCGCATCACGCGCTTCTCGTTCCCGGGGATCATCTTGGCACTGTAAAGGAGCAAGTCGTCGGGGTGCAGCGTGATGAGCCGCGAGCCCCCCGTGGCTGCCTGCGCGAGCTGCGCGCGCGGCTCCGCTTGCGAGCCGGTCGTGACGATGATCAGCTCGCTCGGGTTCACGTTGCCGATCTCCTCCGCGGGGACGAGCTCCTCGGGGTCGATGGGCGCGATGCCCGCCTTCTTCGCCGCCTCCAGGTAGGTGGTGAGGCTCATCCCGACGAAGGCGATCTTGCGCCCGGAGGCGTCCGCCGCCGCCTTCACGCCGTACAGCCGGTGGATGTTGGACGCGAACTGCGTGGTGATGACGCGCCCCTTGTGTCCCAGCACCTTCTGCATCATCGCCTCGCGGATGGAACTCTCGCTGATCGTCCGCCCCGGCGAGAGCACGTTCGTGGAGTCGCTCATCATGAGCGTGACGCCCTCCTTCCCGACGCGCTCGAACTGCTCGCGGTCGAACTGCCGGCCGTCCACCGGGTTCTCGTCGATCTTCCAGTCGCCGGTGTGCACGACAGTGCCCGCGGCGCACCGGAAGATGTACCCGCAGCAGTCCGGGATGGAGTGCGTGACCCTGACCGCCTCCATGGCGAACGGTCCGGCGTCGAACCGCTCGCCCATGTCGATCACCTTGAACCGCTCGCCGCCGCCCCAGAGGTTGAACTCCCTCATGCGGCGCTCGACGAGCTGCATGGTGAACAAGCCGCCGTACACGGGCGTGGACGGGTCCAGCGCGGGGATCACCCAGGGCAACGCCCCGATGTGGTCCTCGTGGCCGTGCGTGATGAGCACAGCCTCGATCTTATCCTTCCAGCGCGACAAAAACGAGACGTCGGGTAGGACTTTCTGGATGCCGAGCTCCTCGTGGTCGGGGAACATCAAGCCGGCGTCGAGCAACACGTAGCGGTTTTCCGTGCCGACCAACGCGCAGTTCATGCCGATCTCGCCTAGGCCGCCGAGGGGCAGGAACTTGATGGGCGCGTCGTCCACCAAGCCGCCCGCGGGCAAATCCAGGGGGGTCACGCCCTCGACGATGTTGGAGGTCCCGGGCGCCTGGTCGGCGCGAACGGGCGCGGTGGCGTTTTCGATAAAGTCGGGAAAGGGTTTGCCGTCCGTGTACGTCAGAGACGACCCGAGATGCGACGTGCCGTCGGACACCTGGCGGAGCTTGAAGGGCCCGCGCCCGCGCCCGCGCCCGCGCCCGCGCCCGCGCCCGCGCCCACCGCGGCGCCCGCCGCCGCCGCCTGCGAGTCGAGGGGGACGCGAAGAAGGAAGCGAGAGGTCAGGTCGACGTCGCCGCGGCGCGCTCGAGAGGGCGAAAAAGCACGAGGGAAACCCGTGGGGAACGAGGCGCGTCGCGAAAACGAACAACACGGATGGCGCGTTCGGCGCGTTCGGCGGTGTCGTCAGAGGGCACGCACCTCTTCCGCCTCGGCTTCCGCCGCGGCCTCGGCCGCGCTCGCCTTCGGCGACGATCTCGCTCGCGAAATCGCGCCGAACCGCGGAGTTGGGAGTCGCCGCGAACCGCAGGGGAGACGCGAACGCCCCCGCGCGAGCCGCCAACGCGCGAGGCGCGACGACGTGGCGGGGCGATGTCAGTGCGAAGGCCATCGCGCTTCGCTCGTGCTCGTGTGAGGAAACGCGAGAGGGGACGACTGTCGCCGCGTGCGTGTGGAGATCACCGGATACCGCGCGCGCGCTTGTGCACGGCGGGCGATGTCGTCGCGCGGAGGAGGTGCGTGGGCCGACGGTTGGTCGCGAAAAAAGAGCGCCTGCGCGCGGAAAAAAACCTAGGACTCGAGTTCCCGCGGGAAAAGCGTTCATCAACAGGCCCTTGTCCTACGAGCGACAGAGTGTGACTGCGGTCGCATACGATTGACACGACGACGAAGATTTCGATTCGCAGCTGAGGAGTTGGCGCTCCGCCAGATGTCACAGGGGTGACGAGGACACGGTTTGTGTTTGTCACGTCTTCGAGGGTGTACTCGGTCGCGACCCGACTCGCGTCCGCGCCAGCCTCGCCCTCGCGCCCAGTCGGCGAGCGTTCGCGATGGCGACGACAGCGGCGACGCTGCCGGCGCGCGCGCGCGCGCCGCTCGCGTCGCGCTGGCGCGACAGCGCGGCCTCGCGCCCCCCCGACGCCGTGCGCGCCCCGAGCGCGAGATTACGTTTGCCCGGACGCGCGTCTTATCTCGTGCGCCGCGCGCCCTGCCGTGACGCGCGCCAGTCTCCCCGCGCTCCCGGCGCCATCGCCGAGCCCGAGGTCGCCGAGACGGACGCGGAGCCCTCCTCCAGCCTCGATTCGGACGCGGGCGCGTCGGCCAGCCCGGACGGGTTCGCGTCCACCCCTCCGCTCTCGGGCGGCACCGCCATCAAGAAGCGCGCCGAGCGGATGCGCGAGATGGCGCTCTCCGAGGCGGCGCGCAAGGAGAAGCTGGAGATGGACTCAGACTTCTGCCGCATGGTGCGTCGGTACGACCCCGAGGCGATTCGCGCGGAGGCGCTGCGGACCCCGTTCGCGCTCGCCGCGCGGGGCGCGAAGGTGTTGTCCACCTTCGGCGCTCTGTTCGCGCGGAAAGAAGCGATGCAAAAGCTTGACGCGGCGGACGGAGGCGTACGGTACGCGGAGGCGTTCAAGGAGGCGCTGACGAGCCTCGGTCCGCTGTTCGTGAAACTTGGGCAGAACCTCGCGAACCGCCCCGACCTCGTCGAGGAGGACCTGATGGAGGAGCTGACGCGGCTGCAGGACCGCGTGCCCCCTTTCCCCACGGGCGAGGCTTTCGACATCATCCGCGAGGACGCCGGGCGGGGCGTCGAGGAGACGTTCGCGACCATCACCCCCGAGCCCGTCGCCGCCGCGAGCATCGGGCAGGTGTACAAGGCGACGCTCGCGCGTGACCTCGGGGGTGGGGAGGTGGCGGTGAAGATCCTGCGGCCGGGCACGAGGCCGCAGGTTGTCCTGGACCTGTTCATCCTGCGCGCCGCCGCCGAGACGTTTTTCGACGACTTCGCCAAGAAGAACCTGGGGTGTCCGGCGACGCTGCTGGTGGACGAGTTCGCGGAGAAGCTGCTGGAGGAGCTGGACTTCACCCAGGAGGCGCTCAACTTGCGGGACTTCAAGCGCAACTTCGCGGACGACGCATCCGTGCAGATCCCGGGCGTGTACCAAAACCTCTCCTCGCCGCGCGTGCTGGTGATGGACTGGCAAGAAGGCGTGCGGTGCACGGCGCCGGGCGCGTTTGAAAGCGCCGAGGCGCGCTCGGTGTTTCTGCAGAACGGCGTGGAGAGCGGCTTGCGGCAGCTGCTGGATTTCGGGCTGTTTCACGGGGACCCGCACCCCGGGAACGTGCTGGCACTGCCCTCGGGGGACATCGCGTACGTGGACTTCGGGAACGTCGCCGAGATCTCGCGCGCGAACCAGGAGAGCCTCATTGACGCCGTCGTGCACGTGATGAACAAGGACTACGACGCCTTGGCTTCGTGCCTGAACGACTTGGGTTTTCTGGAACCGGGCAGCGACGTGCGACCCGTGGCGGAGGGCTTGGCGGAGGTGTGGGGCACCGACACGCTCAGCGCGATCGCGTCTAACGGCAACTTCTCCTTCCGCGGCTTGACGAAGGAGTTCAACAAGCTCCTGTTCAAGTACCCGATTCGCGTTCCCGAGCGCTTTTCGCTCGTCATTCGCGCGCTGCTGACGCAGGAGAACATCTGCCTGACGCTCGACCCGAGCTTCAACTTCCTGAACGCGGCGTTCCCGTACGTCGCGCGGCGTCTGCTGACGGACCCCGACCCCAACCTGCGCGCGCGGCTGTTCAAGGTGGTGATCGTGAAGGGCAAGTTCGAGTGGGCGAGGCTGCGGGAGCTGGTGCAGATGGCGGAGGCGGGCGCCAGCGGCGGAGTCAAGGTGCCGATGCGCGTGGCGCTGGACCTGGTGGCGGACACCACCAAGATGCTCGCGAGGGACGGGGACACGAGGTCCATGCTGCTGGGGGGGCTGCGGGCCGTGCCGCTCCGCACGCACGTCGCGGAGGCGTGCTCCATCGCGGTGATGATCCTCGGCATGACCGTGGGCAAGTGGTGGCGCGCGTCGCCGCCGGGGCGCGCGCTGCGCAAGTGGTGGGTCGAAACCGCGTACGCGCTGCGCCGCGCGTTTGCCGCGCGCGTCAAGTCGGACCTGCCGCCGCGCGCGGACTCCACGGGACCTGCCGACGCCGGGTTCGCCGTGGCGTGATCGATCTCACCGAACGACGCGTCCGTCGCGCGTCCGCCGCGTCGGGGCGCGTGTTGTACGATAATACAAGCAAAGCGACGAAAGACCGCGGAGATATATCGCGACTCGCTCGTTTCGTCGCGGAGATTATTCGCACAGCGCTTTCCTCAGCCGCTCGCGGTCGTCCGCGCCGAAGCCCACGTGGTCCAGGTACCCGTCCAGTGAGCCGTGCTTGCGCTTCGCGTGCGCCAGCGTGTGCTCCATGATCTCCGCCGGCGCGCCTCGGAACCGCGAGTAGTCGATCGCGAGTCCCGCCTCGACGCGACCGCCGCCGAGCGCCGTGCGCGTTTGGGTCCCGTCGCTCCGCGCGTAATCGTCGACAATCTGCGCCTCGCTCGCGCCGCAGCAGTGCAGCGCGAGCGCGGCGATGAGTCCCGTGCGGTCCTTGCCCACCTTGCAGTAGAACGCACACGGCCTCGCGGGGGACGCGCTCGCCACCACGCCGAGCGCGGCGCGTATTTCAGGCCCGCTCGTGTCCAGCATGACTTCGTTGAGCAGGCGAAGCCCGCCGGCGTTCACCTTCGAGACGAACAGCCGGCGCTGGTTGGTGGGGTCCACCAGCATGGCTTGCGCCGAGAACACCGCGGCTTTCGCTTTCTCCAGGACGGTCATGCGCTCGTAAATCGCGCCGTAGTACCTGTCGTAGTCCAACATGGGGACGAGGTACCGCGTAGGGGCGTCGCCGGCGGCGACGAAGCGTCGCGGCGAATCCGCTCGCGAGAAGGACCGCGTCTCGAATGTCGACTGCACCGCGCCCAAGATCGGCTCGAACTCGTCGTCGCTGCGCAGGTCCACGAGCGACTTGACGTTCAGCCGTCGCAGAATCAGCGACGCGTCCGCCTCGGTGGCCTCGCCCAGGGTCGCGGTGCGGAACGCGCGCCCCGGCTTGACGGCGACGGTCGCCTCCGCCAGGTCGCGGAAGTTTCGCACCGCGTCGAGACCGAAAACCCCGGGCGCGGACGATGCCCTCGCGGTCGTGCCCGCTCGCGGGCTGCGCCCGACGTGACATCGCCGCTCGCGCGCCGACCACCGCGCGGCTGGCCGCGCCACGCGCGCCGGCCGCGCCGCCACCGGAGACATCGCCCGCCGCGCGCTGTGTGCTTTGACGCGGTGGACTCGACATCACGTGATGACACGTCGACATTTTTTACGAACGATACGAAAATACCACCTTGCTATCGTAACGCTCCCTTCGCCCTCGCGACGAGCTCGTCCCACACCTGCCTGTGCGCGACTTCGTCCGCCACGCGCCGCGCGGTCGCCGCGGCTTGCCGTGCGTAGGCATCATGGCACGCCGCCGTGAAGTCGCGCCACGCGCGGTCGCGCGCGTCCATCAGCGCGCGCCCCGCCGGCGCGTCCGCCGCCCACGCCGGCGACGCGTCGTCCTCCGTTTTCGCGTCGTCTTCGCCCTCCGCCGAGACTTCGTTCGCCGCCGTCGCGTCTTCGCCGCTCGCGTTCGAAGGGGCGGGCTCGGATTCTTTTTGGCCGTCCCCTTCGTCCCGCGGTGGCGTGGGAAGCGCCTTTGCGACGTCGAAGGGCTCGTACCCGGGCGCGTTTTCCGGCGCCGTCTCGGCGACGTCCAAAGACGCCCACGCGCGTTCCTCGACGCCGCGAGCCGCGCCGAGACTCTCGCTCGCCGCTCTTCTCTCGGCGTCGGCGGCGACTGCGTGCTTCAACCGCTCGACGCGCAGCTGCTTCAGGTTCTTGCGCCGCGCCGCCTGCTCCGCCTCCGCGCCGGGGCCGTCCGGCCTGAGCTCCTCCGCGACCAACACGCCGCCCGCGAACCGCGCGGCGAGGCGCGTCGCGCGCCGGAGCCGGCGCGCCCACCGCGCCGCCGCGCCGCGCGTCGCCGCCTCGACGTTTCGCGATTCGGCGGCGATGACACGCGCGGCGTCCTCGGCGCGCGCGCGCTCCGAGGCGAGCAGCGCGGCGAGCTCGAGCTCGCGCCCGGAGTGGGCGATACCCGGCCGCATGCGGTCCTTGTGCTCGGAGCGCCGCGCGGAGACGTCGCGCGCAGCCGCCGCCGTCTCCGCCGCCGCCGCGCGCGCCGCCTCCGCCACCGACCCGAGCCCCAGCTCGATCTCGCGCGCGAGCGTCGCCTCGAGCGCCGCGCCCAGCGTCGCGCCGAGACCCGCGACGAAGACCCGCAGCTCCGCCGCCTCCGCGTCCCGGCGCTTCGCGGCGTCCGCCTCGAGCGCGTCGAACGTCGGGTTGTTCATCGAGACGAGCGCCTCAGCGCCGCCGTCTGACTCGGGGACGGCGTCCGGCCGCGTCGACGCCCGCTCCGCGTCCTTCGCCGCGAAGTACGCTTCGCCGGCGGCGCCGACGGCGGCGCGCGCCGTCTCGAGCGCGGCGGAGACTTTTTCGCGCGCCGAGGCGTTTTTCGAATCCGTCTCCGGCGGCGCGTCATCCGGCGGAACCGCGTCCGGAGCCTCGCCCGGGGCCTCGTTCGAAGCCTCGGGGGTGCCGCTCGCGCACTCCGGGTCGTCCAGATCGACCGCCACCTCGGCGTGGTCCGGCGCCAGCGCCGGGTCCACGATCTCGAGCGCGAGGCACCGCTTCAGGAGCGCCGCGCCGAACGACGCGAGCGTCTCCAGGACCTTCTCGGCGGTGGTCTCGCGGTCGTGCGTCACCGGGTCGCGCGCCTTCGCGCGGCCGCGGGCCACCTTGCGGAAAAACGCGACGGACGCCTCCAGCGAAGCCTTCAAACGCGCGTCTTCCTCGTGCGTCTTGCGCACCGCCGACGCGGCTCTGTCCGTCGCGACGCGCACGAGGTCCAGCAACGCGAGGTCCTCCTGGTGGCGCGGCGCCGCTTCGCGGAACGCGCGCTCCGCTTCCGCGAGCGCCTCGAGACAGCGCTCGCGCGCCTCGGCGACGGACGCGCGGTGTTCGGCCAGGCTCTTACGTGCCGCCGCGTCAACCGCGGCGAGCCGCGCGAAGCGGTCGTCGCCGGGATCGGGCGCCTCCGAAGACGCCGCGACGGCGGCGTCCGCGCCTCCGTCTCGCGACGGCTCCGTCGGCGGCTCCGTCGGCGGATCCGCCTCGGGAGGCGGCGCCTCAGGCGCCGGAGACGCCGCGTCCGACTCGGGAGGAGCCGCCTCGGGAGCGTCGGGCGCTTCGCCTTCGCCCACCTCGCCGGGTCCGTCGCGCTCCGCCGTCGGCGGCGGCGCCGGAGCCTTCGGCAGACCCTGCGCGAACCTAAAGTCGGCGGTCCGCCGCAGGACGTGTTCGCAGTTGCGCTCAGCGCGCTCGCGCAGGCCCGCGAACGCCGACTCGATGTCGACGCGCGCGGCGGCGACGGCGCGCGCGGCTTCCTTCTCGCGAATCACCAGCGCCGCCGCCGAGGCGGTTGCGCTCAGCCGGAGCTCGACGTCGCGCACCGCCCCGACGAGCGCGTCCGACGTCTTCTCCGCCTCCTCGGTCGAAACCGCGAACCGCTCGTCCGCGAGCTTCGCCGCGCGCGCGGCGCCGAGAAGGTACCGCTCGAACGCGACGCGGCGCTCGCGGAGCGCGGCGCGCCGCTTCCCGACGTCGCCCGCCTCCAGCGCGCCGTAGCGGGGGGCGTGCGCCATGAGCCGGGACTCCAGCGCCTCGCGCGCCGACTCCGTCTCCTCGGCGGCGCGCGCGTCCGCGCGTCTCAGCTCGGCTCGCAGGTGCGCCTCGTAGTCGTCGAGCAGCGCGTCGCGCGCCGCCAGCAGCAGAGGCGCGGCGACGTCTTCCTTGCCGAGCGCGAGAGACGCGTCGAAGCCTCCCGGGAGGTTGCGCGAGGCGAGATCAGTCAGGGGGGGGGCTTCCGTTCCGCTCGCCGTCGAATCGTTCGGAATCTCGCGCGCGTCCGCGTCGCCCGAGGGCGCGGGCTCGCCCGCCGCCTCCGGTCCGGGCGCGAGGCTCGCGACGTGCTCGACGAGATCTGACCACACCGCGAACGAGGCGCCGCCCCGCGTGGCGACGCGCTCGCGAGGCGGAGGGCTCGGCTCGCCGGGATCGGAAGGCGACGCGCGAGAGGAGACGGCGTCGACGGGATCGCCCTCCGCCGGCTCGGCGGGCTCGGAGGGCTCGTCGTCGCCGGCGCCGCCGGATCCCGCGTCGGGTCCCGCGTCGGCGGCGTCGGCGGCGTCGGCGCCTTCCGCGTCACGCTCTTCCTCAAGAACCCACTCCTCCATCGCATCGTCGGCGTCCCACGCGACGAGAGCCGGGTCGCGTTCTTCCCCGTCGCCGCTTTCGGGGCTCGCGCGCTCCGTCTCCGCCGCCGGGGGAGCGGCGTCGTCGCGCGCTTCCTTCTCCGCCTCGCCGTCTTCGGCGGGATCCGCGTCGGGACCCGCGTCGGGACCCGCGTCGCCCGCGACTTCGGCGCTCGCTCTCGCGTCGCGAACGACCGGGCGCCTCGCGTTGGGCACGAGCCTCAGCAAACGGCAGACTCTGCGTTCGTACGCGTCGAAGTGACTCCGGACGTTCGCCGGGAACGCCTCCGCGACGTCCGTCGCGTCACGCCAAAACGAGCGGTACCCGGTCTCGATCTCGTCGAGCTCAGACGTCGCCCGCGCCTCCGCCGCGGCGAGCGCCTGCTCGGTCTGCGTCTTGGCGATCGCGGCACGCGCCGTCTCGAAGGCGTCCTCTCGCGCGCGGTCGCGAGACGCGAACGCGTCGCGAAGCGACGCGAGCGCCTCCTCGGACCCGGCCGCGGAGCGCTCCGCCAGAAACAGATGCGTCTCGCGGAGCCGCGCCGCGTCTTCGAGGAACGCGCCGAGGCGACCAGCCTCGGCGCGCCAGGCAGACGCGCGGTCCGCCACGGCTTCGCGCGCGCGTTTGACGGCGGCGCGAAACGATTCCGCAATCGCCGCGGCTTTCGGAGCGCACGTCTCGTCCAGAAGCGTCTCTGATTTCCACGGCGGAACCGGCGGCGCCGCGGCGGACTCCTCCTCCGCTTCGCCGTCTCCCGGCGCCGCCGTCTCCTCCTTCTCTTCCCCCTTCCGCCCCGATCCTTCGCGCGCCTTCGCCTTCTCCGCCTCCTCCGCCCGGCGCACGCGCTCGAACTCGAAGTCGAACACCTCGAACTCGGCGTCGCGCGCGGCGGCGACGGCGGCGGTGGCGCGCGCGAGAGCCGCCGTCACGTCGCCGTCGACGTCGCGCGTCGCCTCTTCCAGGACCTTCACGTCTTCTTCGGCGGCGGCGTCCCAGGCGTCCAGCCGCAGGTCCATGCCCTCGCGCCATCGCACCACGGCTTCCAAAGAGGGAACGCGCGCCGCGCTCAGACGTTCGATCGAGACTTGCGACCGGTTGGAGACGGACGCGTTCGCGGCCGCGACGAAGCCGGCCCCGGTTTCGTCGCCGCCGCCGACGACGGCGCGAAAAGCATCTGTCATCTTCCGGACGTGCGCGACGAGCGCCGCGCGCGCCGCCTTCTGGTCGGCAGCCAGCGCTTCGTACGCCGCGCGGACGCGAGGGGGACGCGCGACGCGTTCGTGCGCGAGAAACGCGTCGAACGCGCCCACCGCCTTCTCGACGCGAAGCTCGCGCCACCGCGCCGTCGCGGCGACCCAGGCGTCGCGCCGAGCCGACTCGCCGAGCACCTCCCTGGCGCGCAGGCGGCGCGCGAGCTCCGCGGTGGCGCGCTTGTCGTCAAGGAACGACCGGTTCAGGCGCGAGGTCTCCTCGAGCGCGAAGCGCTCAACCTCCGGGCGGGGCAGGTGCGCCACCGCGAGCAGCGCGTCCACCACCTTCGAGAACGTCGCGGCAAGAAGGCTCGAGCACCGCGAGGACGCCTCCGTCAGCGCCGACTCGAGCGTGTCTATGCCGTGCGTGCGCGCGGGGAACTCGGTGGACACGGCGTACCACGCGTCGCGGAGCTCGAGCGCGTCCATCTCAGAGAGAGCCGCGTCCGCCGCGGCGTCGCGCTCGG
>MDSV01080464.1_pt1 | contig 14768 bp, 20 predicted proteins | sample 810851 | NCBI WGS metagenome assembly MDSV01 (sample SAMN05326640, study PRJNA326480) | marine metagenome | isolation source: seawater | place: Atlantic Ocean: North East | collected 2012 | reverse complement strand
TTATATGCTCCGCCCAACCAAGCACCTTCATCACCTTCGATTTTACCTTGTTTAACATATGTTGGTACTCCATTTTGAGGATGGTTAGCCCCGTAAACGGCAGAGATTATAGAGCCAAATGACGGGTACTTTGTTATAGATGTAGTTGTTCTTTCTGGATTATAGTGTCCAGTCATCATAAAGTGAGTACCTTGGCGATGAGAAGAATCTCTATGGCTAAATGAGTTGATTACGTTCATTTTGCTAGTATGCTTGGCTAATTCAGTCCAGTCAGCTCCTAGCGTGATATTAGTTTTAGAGTCGTGAATAGCCCCATTTATTGGCTGCCATTCTGTAGGCACTGTGTCATTTGGAGCATGGAATGTTTCAAACTGAGTCGGTCCTCCTCCAAGCCATACCCAGACAACTGCTTTATCTTCATGCGACAGAACATCCTGAGCTAAAGCATAATCAGATAAACCAACAGCGCTTAGTCCTGCGCCAATACTTCCTATCCTCAAAAAATTCCTGCGATCAAAAATAAAGTCTAACACAGTAAACTCCTTATAGCTTAATTGGTGTGTATTCATATACGCTAGAATCAACGTATACAACAAAGTCGTTATTTCTATTTACATATTCAAAAGTTAACTCAGCATTACCTCCACTGGTATCTCCGCCGGAAGTGCTTATGCCAGTCAATATGTTTTTCTCCCCCAAATCCCAAATGACCATCCTTTCTGAATTATTACTACCTGCAGCTAAACCCTGATTTGCGACAGTGTCCCTCGCTGCGATCAACCTAATCTGTCTATCTGGCACTGAGAATTCGTCCATAAAATTTGTGTCTTTGATTAATATGTGTTGCTGGATATTTTTTCTAGCCACTGCGGTAATTGAACAAGTGGTTTCTATGGGAGTGTTGACGTATCGCCATTTATTTTGTTCTGTTGGATCTGTGCCTTGGTCAGACCCTCGCCACTTACCTATGTCTGTCATCTCCCCATAGTCTATCTCACACGATATGTCTATATTTTGTATAAGCCTTATATAGCGATTTACTTCCGCTTCTGTCTCTGTTGTTCTTATCGCACTCTCGACTTCTGTTGGGAGTATAAATTTGCCGTTGTTTCCATCTAAATGTTCTCTTCTCATCAAAGTGGAAGGACACGGCTGTATATTTGGTATTTGACCGTTACTTGACTCTTTAATTATATTTCTTGTACTGAAAGTAAGGCTCTCTGTTGCTTCACCATCTATAGGAAAGTTATAACTAATATTAGTCAACAGGCATCTCTTAAACTTGTAAGTGAATAGACCATCTATAGCTTCATATGCGCTGGTACAATCTCTCTCATCCGCAGCTTGTGATTTATACGCATCGTCATCGTCGTCACTCTGATAAACTAGCTGCATATCCCATTCCTTAAGAATAGAGGTTGAGTCCCAGCCGCATGCTCCAATATTACCATTTTTGAGAATGTATGAGTTGCTGTAACTTGTGACGCTTGCAGGCCTGTAGAATGGAGCAAAGTTGGTTTCAGAAGTTCTTTGTAAGTCTAGATGTCTTTCTATAGTTATTGTGACTTCTGGTCTAGCATATACTTCTCCAAAATTTTGAGATCTACCTAAATCAAATATGGATGTAGCATCAGCACCATAGTCAACGCCGATCGCTTGGACATTGCGCATGAAATTGGAAACACTAGGCGTGCCTCCGGCTGGGTAGACCCAAAGTCCTTGAGCCGCCCAAAAAATTCTATGATTACCACCGTGAGTCATGTTAAACCTTCGGTATTAAAAATCGTCTACTAAATTGCCAACTGAATATTCCGTAACTCTAGTTTCAAAAAAGTTTTTGCACTTTTCTAAGTCAATGATCTCGCTCATCCAAGGAAATGGATTTTGAACATTCCCGTATGGAGATGGGAGATTGAGGTTTGTTAGTCTTCTATCTGCAATAAACTGGACATAATCAATGAACATGTCCGCGTTTAATCCAAGTATACCATTAGGCAGAACATCTCTAGCATAAGCCAGTTCTAGCTCCATAGCTGTATCAATATGGTCGATAGTTTCCTTCTCCATCGCCTTCGTCCAGATCTTTGGGTTATCTTCTCTTAGTCTATTAATTAAAGTAGTTCCGAAGTTGATGTGAATACTCTCATCTCTCAAAGTGTATTGTATTTGTTCACCAATTCCCGGAAGTTTGTTTTGTCTATTAAAAGACAATAACATCGCAAACCCAGAAAAGAAAAAGATGCCTTCGCAGATAACATAGTAAGTAATAATATTTCTCAGAAATTCTCTCTTACCTTCTAAAGTATTGATATTAAAGTCAGGTCTATTAATATCGCTTGTGATATTCATCAAAAACTCATCTTTAGCTTTAATGCTAGGTACGGAGTTGTAGGCCTGATAGACTTCGTCTATATCAAGATTAAGCGAATCACAGACATAAACAACCGTTAGATTGTGCAGGCTCTCCTCATATGCCTGTCTTAATATGTACTGGCGACACTCTGGATCTGTGACGAATTTAAAAACACTTAGAAGTAAATTGTTGGCAACAAGGGACTCAGAGCCAGCGAAGAAGCCCAAGCATCTCTTTACAACAAGTCTTTCATCTTCAGAGAGGCTGTTTGATTTCCATTGCTCGATGTCTTTAGCCATCGAAACTTCTGTCGGCATCCAGTTGTTCGCAGCTCCATCAATGAATAAGTCCCACGCCCATTTGTTAACATGCGGCAGAATCTGGTTTACACTTGCCACTTTGTCCGATATAATTTCTTTACTTTTTTTCATTTTCACTCAATCTCTCAATAATTTTCTGCAATAAATCCTTAACTTCTTCAGCCTCTTCTGGGTTAATCTCCAGTCTATATTTTAAGGGAGATGTATCAGACTGCCTAAACTCTATAAATCTCATTGACAACTCTCACATCCGGGATCTAAAATTGAACAAGCTTTAATCTCTTCGCCTTCAGGCTCCTCAACTGATTTGAAACTGACTGTTGATTTTTCTACCCTAGTTGCGGCTTTTCCTCTTAAGTAGTAAGTTGTTTTAAGTCCGTTTTCCCAAGCTGAAAAATATAAATCATTCAAAAATTTGAGACTGTCGTATTTGTTATATAGGTTAAGTGACTGTCCCATATCAATCCATTTCTGTCTTTCAGCCGCAGCTTCAACTAAAATTTCTGGCTCTATATCAAAAGCTGTTATAAACTCCCTTTGAATATCCTCATCCAAGTCAACAGCCATAACATCGCCGTCAGCAGTTTTGAGAGCATCAACAAGCTCTTGACACCAAATACCCTTCTTCTTAGCCATAGCAACAAAGTGCTCATTCACCATAGTAAACTCTCCACTTAGTGTTGAATAAACATAAAGAACTGAGTAGTCTGGTTCAATAGATTGAGAACAACCCTGTATGTAAGAAATAGTAGCTGTCGGCGCGATAGCCATTACATTGCTATTACGCATGCCATGTTTTTTGACTAAATCTCTTACTTCATCCCACTCATCCTCGGAAGTCTCAAAGTCCTCTTTTTTATACACATTTTCTGGCTTATGAGAGTGTCTCTGATTCATCAAATCACAATAAGTGTCTATTGGAAAATTGCCCAAATCCCATTCAGAACCCTCAAAAGAGGGGTATGAGCCTTTCTCTCTAGCCAATAGTGCGGATGTCTTAATTGCGTGCAACGAAATGAACTCTTGAATTTTACCGCATAAAACAACAGCATCCTTAGAATTATAGGGTATACCGAGCCGGTGCAGTACATCATGAGTCCCCATAATGCCTAGCCCTACAGGTCTATGTTTTAGATTAGCTTTTTTGGCTTCTTTTGTTGGATAAAAGTTTAAATTTATTACATTATCTAAGCCTCTGACTGCAACCTCTACAGTTTTTTGTAGTTTTTTCCAGTCAATAGTCCGAACTTTTAAATGTGATGCTAAATTAACACTAGCAAGGTTACATACAGCGGTTTCTCCAACCTCAATAATATCTCCCTCTTCATAAACGGTAGGCTTGGTATGTAGGAGTATTTCTGTACATAGGTTAGAAGAGTGGACAACACCTTCATGTTTATTAGAGTATCTAATATTTGAAGGGTCTTTGAAAGTAATCCAAGGATGTCCAGTCTCATAAAGTGCTGTAAGTATTTTCTTCCACAAATCTTTTGCATTTATTACTCTGTAATTTTTGATATCTCCGATATCAGCAGATTTCTTATATTTTTTATATGCCTTAGTAAATTCTTTTCCGTAAGTCTCATGTAGGTCTGGGCACTCGGAAGGGTCGAATAGATACCAATCTTGGTTTTTGGAAATTGCAGACATAAAATCATCTGGAATCCAAAGTGCTGTATTCATATCGTGACATCTACGGCGATCATCTCCAGTGTTTTTTCTAAGATCTAAAAAGTCCTCAATATCCAAGTGCCAAGGTTCAATGTAAGAACATCCAGCTCCTTTTCGTTTACCACCCTGATTTACAGCTACAAGTAAGTCATTAAAAATCTTTAACCAAGGAACAAGGCCTGTTGATTTGCCATTTGTTCCCTTGATGTATCCTCCAGTAGCTCTTACAGAAGACCAGTCAACACCAAGACCTCCAGCATATTTAGAAAGCCTAGATTGCCCATGAAGGGTTCCAAAAATACCATCAATAGAATCTCCAACAGTACTTAAGTAGCATGAAGAAAGTTGAGATCTTCTAGTGCCACTATTAAATAAAGTGGGAGTCGATGGAGAATATCTAAACTCAGACATCATATTGTATATTTCAAGAGCTTTCTCTTCTTTGTTTTCTTCCGCTAGACATAAGCCCATAGCAACTCTCATGTAAAAGGCTTGAGGAGTTTCCATTCTCTGCTCGTTCAGATGTATGAAATATCTATCATAGAGCGTCTGAATTCCAAGATATTTGAACAGCTTATCTCTAGAGGGAGTCATATTGTCGGCAAGAAATTCTAGATCGTAGGAAAGTAGAGCATCGTTAAGTCTTTCCTCTTTGACTAACCTTTTGATATTACCTATAAAAGATTTCTTATATTGCTCTTCAAACTTTTCACTTCCGACATCTTCTCCGAAGACCTCTTTGTAGAGATTGTTTAACAGCATCCGCGCTGCTACATAAGCGTAGTTTGGTTCTTTTTCTATTTTAGACCTTGCCGAAAGTATAAGTGCTTTATTGATTTCAGAAGTAGGGATCTTGTTGTATAACTGTAGACTCGCGTCCAAAACTACTTCACTTACAGAAACATCTTCCAGCTCTCCACATGCTCTTTCCACGCAATCATTAATTTTATCTAAGCAAACATCTTCAAGTCTTCCATTACGCTTCTTTATTTTTATATTCTGGGTCATGTGTCTCACTGCAGCAAAAGGTTTTATGTATATAAAAAACGGCACTTCTAAGGACGGAGCAAGTGACCAGAAGGATCTTGGTTTTGACTCCGTGCCTCACGGCTAATCAGGGTAAGTGCCGTTTAGCCTGCAATCATGCTAGGCTGATTTATGCCCTGAACCAATATATTATACACTTTATTATACATCTGAGATACCTATTTGCAAACAAAAAAAACAGCAAAAACCAAAATATAACGCAGCCAAAGTCGGTGAGACAATGACTGCGTCATAGAGTAGCTGTAGTGGGCTGTATCACCCGCCGAAAATCCGCTTGATTGCGAATCAGAATCCGCTTGGCTGCGAATCGCCTTCTTCTGTTGGCTCTTCTAGAGCTGGTGGGGTGGGTTCAACAGGTTCGGCAGGAGCATCATTAATGTCTGGATAAACAGCCAGTGCCAATGCGTTAACTACCTCCTGTAGACTACCCCACTTTAGACCGTCGCCAATACGATTTTCAGTATGCTTTCTTGCGTCAGCGACAGTGTTTAGTGCGTCTAACACTTCCTTTACTCTTTCTTTTCCCATTGTAAAACTTCTCCTTACTTCTGGTTTATCGCTTGCAGTATTTTCTCAGCAACGTCTAGCTGCGTCTGATGAAGCGAATCTTCTAGTTTATCAATTTTATTATCTATCTTAATCTCTATTCCGTCAACTTTATTTTCTAAAGAATCCAATCTTCTTTGGATAGAGTCGTTTACTTTCTCCTCTAGCATGACTAATTTGCTCCCATGTTTTGTGACTGTGTGAAAAACCCAGCCTATTGCAGGTAGAGCTAACATGCCTATTATTTGTGCTATATCGTTGATTGATGCCCACTCCATAGGATTTTCCTCTTCGAGAAAGATTAAAGAGGGGGAGAATTAACTCCCCCTCAGAATTATTACATACCAGTAATTGGCTTGTAGTCGAAGAAGTCACCACCGCTTGCAACGGAAAGAGTAACAAAGTCAACTTTCATAACCAGTTCACCCGGAATAGCTCTAGTTGGGTTGGCAGCGCTATCGCTGTAAGTTCCAGCGCTATCATTAACTGGGTCCCAAGGATAGGTTCCGTTTAATGAGGCTGGGGAAGCAGCTGCTGTACCACCACTGTTCAACCAGTTAATTCTCATGTTAGTAATCTTAGCTCCACTATCTAGAGTATGAGTCCAGCTAAACTGATTCTGTCTCCATCCAGTGAGAAGTTTGGCGCCAACATCGCCTTTAAATTGAGCAATGGATCTTTGCTGATTTGCTTGACCCATAAACAAAAGGTTGGTTTTAGAAACTCCTGATAGAGTATCTGAAGAGCGAGCAATAACATATTTACCCTCTGCTGAATAAGCGAACGTACCGGCTGAGAGAGCCTTCTGGACGTTATAGATACCGCTAGCTGTTACGCTTGGCAACATGTTAGTGTCTGGAGCTACAGCTACACCATCTAAGAGAGTTAATGCTTTAGTAATTCTGTCAGTACTAGTTGTACCGTTATTTAAGATTGTACCGCCTTGAGTTTGCGTTACAAAAGCGCCACCAGTAGTGTTTTTTAGGTGGGAGTTTGAGCTTGGAACTGCCATGATATATGACTCCTATACGAAAAAATGAAAATATTTTCCAACAGTTATCCGTAAAGAGTCCAGTTCCTAATATCTAATACACAAAATTGTCTAGCAATCTAAATGATTTTACTCTTATTCCCGATATTTCGGCATCTAAAAACATATCATAGTGATCTTTACATAAAATTGGGGAACAACTGATGACCTCTAGGCCTATCTTCTGCTCTATTAGCTTAGATAGTATTATATTATCTATTATATCATCTACAATAGCTCCCGTACCAATGACAATTTGTGATATACCTAAAGATGCAATCTCTTCACAGAGTTGAAATATGAATTTCTCTTCAGACACCCTGTACTCTATCACGGGTCTCAAGTCCATGTCTTTGGTTTTCGCTCCAGTCAGGCATGTCTTCAGATCCTTCATTATTGAAAACATATTTTTAGATTCCAGATCATGCGTGTTTAGAACTATATCAGAAATCGAGGCTCCTCTACTTGAAGAGAGAAAGATTTGATGAAGACGAACCTGAGTATCGCTAATCCCATAGGGAAAGTCTATAATTGAAGACAGATATGTATTGCCAACAAGCAGTCCGGAGTCAACCTTCTTAACTAAGCCAGAAGGCATGCAGACTCCATCGACATTTTTATTTGCAGACTCAAATAAACACTCTAATATGAGGTTAAAACTAGGTTCGTTACATAGTACTTCTGTCTTCATCTTTTAGGTATTTCTTTGCTCTATTTATTTTTCTTCGGGCTGTTTCCCGACTGTAACCGTTGCTCTCTCCGATTTCCTGCATAGTCATATTGAAGATATATTTTTGCTTTAGTATAGTAGCATACTCTTCAGGGAAATCAGCTAGGACTAAATTAATGTTCTCTGAACTCTCACGGTAAGTTTCAAACGGTATATTAGTGAACTCTCTCTTGCGTTTCTTCAAAAAGTTTTTAATGGCAAAGTTCAGTTGCTGATATAGATAAGTAGTAAATTTTGTCTTCCTAGACGGGTCATACTTATCCAAACACTTCCAGAGAGTATCAAGTCTTATAGAAATCAAATCATCTCTTTCTATATACTTGTTGTATCTCGAACAAACTTTATCCATAATTCTAGAGTAATCAATATTCTTAACAGCTTCATCAAAATCTTTAATCATTACCTGACCTCAATATAATACCACCAGTTTCATTTCTACGCTTTTCAAATTTTCTTATACTATCCAGATAGTCGTTGTCTAAGACATCTGATATAGCATAATCTATCTCTCCGATTGGAGATACAAATATAGACCAGTAAGCGCTACTTTTAACCTGATCTTTTATCTCTTGTACGACAGCTTTAAATTCAGGAGATATAGTTTCTTCTTCTGAATATCCGCATATTAAATTTTGTATATCTATTCTCACGGAATGAACGTCAAACATTTTTCCTATACCCAAGAAAAAAGTATATCTGCCGAGGACTTTAATAGCCTCCACGCCGTCTATTATATCTAGAGTTTCCTTGATGCTGTTTGTTATGTCAAAATTTGTATAGCAAATCCAGCAGTCCCATCTATCAGATGGTTTCAAAGACGAATCCAAAGTGTACACTCCGTAAGGCGTGTGTATAACTTTAGGTTTCGGCTCAAAGAACCTAAGCTCTTCAGGATTTTCCATCTGAGACGCCAAGATTTCCTCTAAAATATCTAATTCATTTTCAGAATTTTGGAGATTATCTACCCTTGCATTCCAACTTTCCCAAGCGATTTTTTTATTGTTGAACATATCTGACTCCTCATGTATATAGAAGTTATATGTTTATATACACATATCTATAGTGGCTGTATTGAAGAAGGCTTTATAACGACCTCATTATTTGCTCCCTTTACTTCACTTAACTGTTCTGCCGCCCTGAAAAATTTAACCAAAGCGTCATAAGCTTCAGGATTGTCTTTCTTATCACACTGTCTCTCTATTACGGATAACACGGTGTCTTTTAGTTCTCCCGATAAGACTTTGTATGCTAGGTAGCAGAACTTGTCTAAAGCGTTGTTACTTTCATCGTCCCAAGCACAGGAAAACAATAGTTCTTCTGAGTCTTGTTCTGTGTAAAAGTATAAAAAACAGCTAAGATTATCTGAATCTAGACGTTCCAAATTTTGATATAAGTTGCTCATAATAAGAATCTAAGTTTATGCCTTCTAGTTCTGTTTGATTGTAAAATTTGCCCAGCTTATTAGAGTCTTGCATCTTTGGTACTATCGTTATATAACACACTTCAGAAGTCTGGCTATCCAGACATCTAAAACCAGCAAGGGATTTTATAAGCCAGTCATAAGAAAAGTTAAGATATCTATCGGATATTTCTCTTAGGATTTTGCCCTCATCGTCTCCAATGAGATATTTTGAAGGCATCTCCTGATGTTCATCAAGAAGTATAGATATTCTTCTCATGTCCGAATCTGCCATGGAGGAATCCTGACAGATAACAAGCAGGGTTATCTTAACCTTCATCTCCACTCTCTTCTGTTTCTTGGTTTTCGCCTTCAACTTGCTGTGATTTAACCACATCAGCTTTTAATTCTTGCACAAGATTAAAGTGGTCTCTAGCTTGTTGGAATAGCTCCAAAGCACTTCTAAATTCCTCAAAAACTTGAGGATGCTCGCCAATCCCAACAGCGTTTTTCATATACAATCTCATTGTAAAAGCCGCTTCATCCATTTTAGCTTTGTAGTGTGATTCTGCGGTGCTGATAAATTCGTAATTCATTTTTTACTCCTGTTTTTTAAAAAGAGCCCAGCGCTTCTTACGCTGGACTCAGAATCATGATTCTCTATTTATGTCTACTCCGTTGGACGAAGAGAATCACCAACAATCCATGCTACAGCAACTGCTACAATACTAGTAGCTGTTTCAGGTGGAATGCCGACGACATCTTGAAGAGCTACGGTAACAACAGTACCGACAGCAGTCCAAAAGCGTTTCGACCTCACCAATGCTTTAAGCTTATCTACCATTTTCTATCTCCTATAAAAGGTTAACTGGTTGACTGAAATAATTGTAGCATACAGCACGACTGTTTGCAAGTTTATTCCAGTCCTTCTAGAAATTTTTTGGCAGAGTTTTTCCAAGAGAATTTCTTGGCGGTCTCTATTCCGTCCATGTTTTGAGACAGAACTCCGCTTTGTTTTTGTGTGTGAACTATCTTCATATGGTCTATTAGTTGTTGTTTTTGATTGTCACCTATATGAGCCCAAGATCCTTGACCATTGAACCAAAATCCATCGTTAGCTATCTCGTTGTGCTCTATTTCAATCAATCTACAATTAGATTCATTGCAGAACTCTGTGTGAGCAGAGTAATTTGTCGCTATAACAGGCTTTCCACAGGCCATTACTTCCAGCAGTTCTAAGTTCCATCCTTCTGCTCTTGACGGAAATACTCCGCATGTAACCTGTTTCATCAAGTTGTAAACACCTGCATGTGTCATTTGTCTCGGTATTAATCTAATTTTAGAGGCAAGTTTTGAGTCCTTACATAGGCCAGTCCATCGCTGTTGCATTTCAGGAGAGTAAAATGGATTTTCACACATCATCCAAAGCTCAACAGGATCATCATGGTCGAACGCCTCGTTAAAACATTCTATAAGGATGTCGTGACCCTTTCTAACTTCCCATTTGCCGCAGTTAAAAAATACGGTTTGAGGTCGTCCTGAAATAAAAGGTTGAAACAAATCTGTATCAACACCAAGCGGCACAACGAATACATTACTTTCTTCTAGATTAGTTGTTCTGAGAACTATTTCTTTAGCCCATTGTGAACATACGAATATCCTATCATTCTTTTCTAGGCTATAAATCTCTTTTGCGCTAAACGTATCAAGTTCAAATATAGGAAACCCGACATGTAGAGACTTGCCAACATGATGATGTATATCGTTTTGATGCCATATCTTAATTGAGGCTTGAGACTTCAGTTTAGACTCATAATCTATTAAGTCCTGCAGAAATTCTGAGTTGGGCAAATCTTCTGGCTGTCCAATGGGATGATATTTTATCGGAGTCCCCATCTCGCTTAGAGCTTTAATTATATTAAAGCTGGCTATTCCGTAGCCTAGATTATTAATTGGGGCGGTTATATCAATCATCAATGAATTCCTTAATTGTACTTTCTAGAGCATCAAAAGCATCAAAGTGCATCTCTTGGGTTGGATAGTAGTTGTTATGCGTAATTTGTCTCTTAGGCTTATCTAAAAAATTTATTTCATAATCATTGAACTTCTTGAAAGGAAATCTTTGAGGCAAACCTCTTGATGTGACACACTCGACATATCTGTCGCACTGAGTAGAAATTTTTTCTATTACATTATCAGTTACCATGTGAGGAAAATCCCCAAAAAGATCGTAAACATTACGTATGTTTTCTCTATCTTTATTCTTTTTAGTTGTGAATAAGAATAAGACTTTTGGAATAGTAATTGAGTTAAGCAAATTCTTGTAACCTTCTACAATATATGCTCTAGTCTCTTCTCTTATTTCTAGAACCCTCTCTAGATCGTATTTTTCTAAGCAGTATTCCCAGAACCTTTGGCCTACACATCTTTTACCTGTCTCCGTGTTCATGCCCCAGTTATGTCCCTCACAGTTCCATAAGCTATTTCCAGAACTCCTTCCTGACATAATTTGTATAATACAAACTTTTGACTGATTGATTATAGGTAGTAGATCTGAAAAGGCACTAAACATTGGGCCAGCTCCACCAAAACCCATATTGTAAACATCTATGTCTAAAAAATTGTTTATTAAAGTAGGGAAAGGGTAATGACAGTATCTACCAAAGGTTTGAGCAGCTCCAATGCAGGAAACGTACTTCTCAGACTGAGGTTCTGGGGATCGCAAGAGGCAGCCCTCTCTCTCGTATATACCATAGTTGATGAACTGAGAGTCTTCATTTTCATATATCTGATTATTTTTCCGCATTTATAAAAAACTCTTCCTGTCTATCTTTGTATTCATTCAGGTTCGGTATGAGTTCGTATTTAATATCCCCTTTATTAAACTTAAGTTGAGGGGAAACAAACTCTTTCCATTGATTTGATATAATATCTAAATCCATAAAATCACAAATTCTCTCGTATTCACGCTCGCTGGTATCTTTTCCAAAGAAATCTTCGTACTTAACGAGCATTGTATTATCAATTTTGCAAAGCTCCGAAATCATATTTTCTATATGCTCTTTTCTGTTAGTGAAATACCAATCAGGTATTGGCTCTCTTTCTATATTCCAAAAATCAGGAAATCTTGACATGTCCGTATCTTTCCAAACTTCCCACAAGTCCTTGCCTGTCTTATTTCTGTATGAGACTGACATCCACTCAGACGCAAAACACTCTACTGAATTTTCTCTATATAGCAGAATAGTATGAGTGCATTCGGACATTAGAAATTTGTTCTGCTGTTCAGTCCCTTGATATGAGATGTGCTTGAGTCCTCCATATCCAGAAGACTTAAAATTATTCCATGTTATATCCCATTGATGATGCCAGCCGCTATACTTACAGCTTTTATTAAATGGTTCTATACAAAACTGAGTTAGGGTTCCATTGTTAAGGGCTCTGGCCATGCCTGTACTGCCGCATCTGGGAGATATTGCGAATATCATTCTCATGTGACACCCTCCAATTTTTTAATAAAGTCTCTGGCGAAATAAGAACCGGCTATCCATTCTTTGTTCATATTTTTGAGGTAATAATGGGTCTCAATTATTTTGTCGGTATCTTTTAATAGGTCGGCGGCATGATCTAAATCATCAAAGTAAAAAGGATAATCTTCACCGCAATACTCTACAACGGCGGGAAGTCTATTAACCAAAAGAGGTGTATTTCTAGCAATGGCCTCTATAACAGCATTATTAGCCGAACTATCATATAAGTCTAGAAAGACAATGGAAGAAGTCAGTAAGTCATCGTACTCATCATTTGATAACCTGTCCAACTTGGTAACTGCCGCCCATTTATATTTGTTGTCTTCTGGCATTAGTTCCTTAGTGGCTTCTAGTCTTTTTAGAACTTCTTTGGCATAATCATTTCCCGGAAGCCAAACCTTTTTGTAGGGATAGGGACTTTTCAGGTCGAGTATAGAGTCTATTCTTCTAAGCCAGTAACCTATTTGAGCTATTGCTGGCCTTTCCTTTGAGAGAAATTTATCTATGCTCCATTTACGGCAAAAGGTCTGTGTCGGATGTTTTACAGATATTACTGGTACATTAACTTTTGTTTCTAACCATTCTTTCATGTAATCCGAAAGCGTAACAATACATTTGCAACTCTTCAACGACTGACGGAAGGATTCTCTCTTGATTATGGATTGAGGTGCTGCAAAGTAGTCAAACCACTCCGGAACATTAGGGGGGTTGTGAATAAAACCGACCCACGGCTCTCTGAAAGGTATGCTAGGCAATGTTATATCAAACCTTCTTGCAAATGTCTGGTCTAAAAAACCATCTACAAATATTCCAGACTCTGAGTGGAATGGTCTTAAACAGCTAATACAATAAGACCAACCACTTCTATGCTCCTTAAAGCCTTTGCAGGTTGATAAATTAAGAGAGATCATAACAAGACATTTCCAGATAGCGCTTCAAAAAAACCAACTTGGTAAGCACACTTTGCCATTCCTGTATGTTGAGCATAAGTTTCTTTATTTTCTGTTATCTGATTGTTGTAAAACAACCCTCCCATAGCTCTATGATCCAAAGAGTCTGGGCTTTCCACAAACATGTCCCATATAAAATCATAGCTGGCTTCCTCATCGCATTTACTCTTTGAGTTTAATCCGGAAATAAAGCCTAAGTCGTAGAAGAATCTACATGCGTGAGAGATTGACAAATTGTAGCTATCAAAACAGTTCATGGTTTTCAAACTATCTGAATAAATTATTGAGCCATAAGTATCACAATGACTAACAAAGTTTGGATTAGAAAAACATTCCCCTCTTGGAGTTTGTAGGGGCTGAAATCCTCCTACATTGTTATAGGCTGGCTTAGTGATGAAAATATTTGTACTAAGTGGATAGTTATCTATCTCTCCTGTAATATCCTTCACTATAGCTCCAGAAATTGAGTTAAGGAAGTATGCCTTATATAGATCACAGACAGATTTTAGGAAGGGATCGTTAGGAGTAGACCATAAAAAGTTTTTATTCGGCCCACAAAAAATAGCAACATTGTGTAGCATATTTTTCATAGAAACTATATTAAGTAAGTATCTTTTATGTACGAGCGCATTTTGATCAAATATCCCAATGAGTTTACAATCAACACTCTTAGGTAGGCTCTCTCTATCTAATATGCTTATGTCTGTTTTAATATTGTAGGCTAAAGATTGATTCTCAAATTCCTCTTTCGCTAGGCCATATCCTTTCGGTATGTTAGCGTTTTTAAGATCGACTTCTTCACCCAATAATAAAAATATTTGAATGTCCTTCATTTTCTTTCCTTTATACTGGCTCCTACAAAAAAACAGGTCGGACTAACGAGGGAAGTACTCAACGTTTTTCACTGGCTCTAGCAAAAAATCAGGTCGGACTAACGAGGCTAGTACAAATTGCAAAGTGGAGGCGGCGGGAATTGAACCCGCGTCCCACATAATATTATTATTAACTTCTACATGTTTAGTATAATTATTATCGCCTACCATACTAGGCTATCCGAATTATCGGAGTCAAACAAATTATTGTTATCATATATATTTAGTTCAAGTATATATACTCTAGCGGAATTATCTGCATCATCACTATTTGGTTTACAGGGCTGTGATACCCCTGCCGCATTAAGCGGCTAGTGAGA
>MDSV01061552.1_pt1 | contig 14768 bp, 19 predicted proteins | sample 810851 | NCBI WGS metagenome assembly MDSV01 (sample SAMN05326640, study PRJNA326480) | marine metagenome | isolation source: seawater | place: Atlantic Ocean: North East | collected 2012 | reverse complement strand
CTTAATATTTTCACACCTAAGTAGACGTTTCAAGTTAAAAAATCAAGTATTTTAATATTAATTACTTAATAATGATGACCATGATGGGTCAGAACCATCTGTAGGGGTTTTTACCATTCTTTCATTATAACCAGTAAGGTCAATAGACCAAAGTTTGGCTGAAAAACCCTCCCCTTTATCATTTGTCTTGGTTTCCCTGTAAAAAATTAATACTCTTCCATTTGGTGACCAAGAAGGTGCCTCTTGATAGAAATTTTCAGTCAATAACCTTTCTCCACTTCCATCTGTTCTCATGACACCAATATAAAATTTACCTTTATGAAGTTTAGTAAAAGCTATTAAGTCTCCTCTTGGTGACCAAACCGGTGTTCCATAAATTCCTTTTCCAAAAGAAATTCTTTTAACTTTGCTACCATCACTATTCATAACATATATTTGTTGATAACCACTTCTATCAGAATTGAAACTAATGAATTTACCATTAGGCGAGTAAGATGGTGATGTATCGATAGATGGGTGATTAGTAATTTTTTCTACAATTCTATTTTCTAAATCCATCGTATAAATATCTGAATTTCCATCTTTGGCAAAACTCATAATTATTTTTTTTCCATCTGGAGAAAAACGAGGTGCAAAAGTCATTCCTGGAAAATCACCAACAACTTCTTGCATACCAGTTTCAATATCAAGAAGATAAACTCTAGGTAAATTTCTAAAGTAAGACAAATAAGTTACCATTTGACTAGTTGGATCAAATCTTGGCGTTAAAACCAATTCATTTCCTAAAGTTAAAAATTTATTATTAGCACCATCTTGATCCATTATAGCTAATTTTTTTATTCTTTTTGTTTTTGGCCCATCCTCTGCTACATAAATAATTCTTGTATCAAAATAACCTTTTTCACCTGTTAATCTCTCATAAACTTTATCTGAAATAATATGTCCAACTCTTCTCCAATTAGTTGGAACAGTAGTAAAAGCTAGTGCCATCATTTCTTTACCTGCCAAAACATCCCAAAGCCTAAATTCAACTCTCAACCTGTCTTCTACATTAGTTACTTTACCAGTTATTAACGCTTGCGCTTTAATTAAATTCCAATCTTCAAATCTTGGTTTTAAATTTGCTATGTCTGGAGCTTGAAGAAAAGCATCTTTGTTCAAAGGGTTGAATAGACCAGAGGTTTTTAAATTATTTTCAACAATTGAAGAAATTTCTTCACCGATGTTTTTCATTTTAATAAGATTTTCAAAACTTATTCTAGATTTTTCATCTATTGATAAAGGTGAAACTGCGACTGGCAGTGGATTCAAATTACCTCTAGTAATATCAACTTCAATTAAGCTGTATGATTTTATTGGTATAAATAAAATCAACATTAATATTAAAAAAAATCTAATACTCCTCATTTTTAACCTTCCAACATTTCTCTTGCATCAAAGTTTAATTGTAACTCTTTCCATCTTTCATATCCAGTGCTTGGTACTCTTAAAGGTTGACATAATTTAACAGCTCTTAGTGCACTTTCTGCTAAAACTTTGTAAAATCCCTGGCCAGGTCTATTCATTCTTGCATGATCAAGGATCTCTGACTTTATTACAGAACCATCAGGTTTTAATTCAAGTTTAATTCTTACTAATAAATTTTCATTATAAGGCAATCCTAATGGAATACTCCAGCAACCAAATATTTGTGCTTTCAAGGCATCTTCTTCACTCAAAGATAATCCTGAATTTTCAAAGTTTTTAACTTGATCCTGAGAAACTTGATCAATCTTATTTATCTCAGTAGCAGCCTCCTCTTTAGATTTATCGATTAATGCCGCTATATTATTTGGATCAAATAACTCCTTTTTTTCAAACTCTGAAACTTGTTTAACTTCGTTATCAATTTTTTCTGGATTCTGGGTATCATCTTTAACTTTCTCAACTTTTTTTATATCATCCTCTGGCATCGGGACAGATTCTGGTTTTTTCTTTTTTACTTTTTTGGGTGGTGCTTGTTCTGATACTAATTTTTTTTCTTTTTCTTTAATTTTCTCTATAATTTTTTTAGCTTTAGGAGCAAAAGGAATATTTGTTTTTTCAGTGATTTGAATTAATTCTACTGAGACAATTGGTGGAAGGTCTATGGGTTTTTTTGATAAAAATGGAAGACTCATAGCAGTTAAAAATATTATAAATAAATGAAAAACAGAAGATAAGATTATGCTCCTATTCACTTGTTAATTACCTTTCTTTATATGGCTCTGAAATTAATGCTACTTTAGTGAAACCTGATCCCGAAAGAAGTCCCATAATTTCTAAAACTCTTCCATAATTGATTGTTTTATCTCCCCTCACATAGATACGTGTATCTGTTCTGTTTTTAGATACAGCTAAAACTTTAGCTATAATTTTATCATATTCTACTTTTGACTCTTGAATAAATATTTCACCTTTTGAATTTATAGATAAAGTTAGAGGTTCCTGTTCCTCTGGTAATGAGTCTGCTGAACTTTCAGGTAAATCAACTTGCACACCAACTGTTAACAATGGAGCGGTAACCATAAAGATAATCAATAACACCAACATTACATCAACAAAAGGTGTAACATTTATTTCACTCATTGGCTCTTTCGAGGAACGATTAATTTTGAATGCCATTTTTTTTAAATAATTGATAGAAATCTTTTTGAAAAGCTCTCTAATTTTTGAGAATATTTTCTACTATCATTGTTAAATCTATTATAAGCAACAACAGCAGGTATGGCTGCAAGTAAACCTAGGGCAGTAGCAAATAAAGCTTCTGCAATTCCTGGTGCAACTATTGCAAGACTAGTATTTCTTGAAATAGCTATTGATTGAAAAGAATTCATTATTCCCCAAACAGTACCAAATAATCCAATAAACGGTGCTGTGGAACCAACAGTTGCTAAAAATATGAAACCTTTTTCAATCTTTGAAATTTGTTTTTCAATTCCTACTTCAAGTATTCCACTCATTTTTTCAGATAAATTTGTTTTTGATTTTGATTTTAACAAACTTTGCATTGACTCTTTAAATAAAGAAGTCATAGGATCATCTTCATTTGATGGCAAACTATTATGAAAAGTTTCTGCGGATTTTGATCTCCAAAATTTTTCTTCAAATTCTTCTGATAAAATATTTATTCTTTTGAAAAGCTTTATTTTATCAATAATAATTGCCCAAGAATAAATTGAGCATGCAATTAATAAAATGATGACAGATTTTACTATAATATCTGCTCTAATAAATAGATTAACTAATGAAAAGTCCGCACTTGATGCTAAACCTACTGCTTGAGATGATATATCAGCTTCCATTTTTTACCTTCTCACACTGAAATGTGTCATCAATTTGTCCCTTAAAACTTAGTTATTCTTGTTGTCTGAATGTTTCATAGTAATAACTGGCAATTAATATTGCGTCAGCCTTATTAGAGTCTTTTTTTTTTGCTAAATTTGAAGAAAAATAAGGGAATATCTCAATAGCCTTAGTTCTACTGGCGTCTTTTTCAGAATTTATTAGATTAAAATATTTCTTCCATTTTGCAGGTCTTACAAAATACATCGGGAGCTGCATAGCGGCACAAATACCTTTTAATATTCCAAAAGATTGACCAAAATTAAACATACTTGTAACACCCTGACCAGGCATAGCTGAAACCTGCTCTATAATGACTTTTATATCTTTATTTTCAGTTTGATTAATTCTTTTTGAGATTTCGTTAAAAATTTGCGATCCATTAACCTGTTTTTTATTTTTTTTTCCATCTATCATTGTTGGCATTTCAATCACATCCAAAATTTTTCCATCCTTGAAAAAACAAATTGATCCAGATATTCCAGGGTCTATTCCAATTATGAGCATTAGTTGACTCTTAATTCTGCATTAAAAAAAATATTTTGTACATCATCATCATCCTCTAATGTTTCAAAAAATTCTATCAATTTTTCATGTTGATCATCAGAAACTTTAACATTATTAAGCGGTATCCACTCAATCTTGGTAGAAATAAAATTGCTAATTCTTTTTTCTAGTTTTTTTTTAATACTATAAATTTCGTTTACTGAGCATTGAATTTCATAGATATTGTTTTTTGAAATACATTCATCTGCACCAGCTTCTATAACCAATTCAAGCATCTCTTCTTCTGTAATTTCTTCTTTATTAACCTTAATTACTCCCATTTGATTAAAATTATGAGATGCTGATCCTTGAGTCCCAAGACTTCCTCCAGCTTTTTGAAATATTGTTCTTATATTCGAAGCTGTCCTGTTTTTATTATCAGTTAAAGTTTCAACAATTACTGCAATTTTTTCAGGGCCAAATCCTTCATACCTTAAATTTTCAAAATTTGATCCTGTGTTTACAGATGATTTGTCGATTGCTCTCTCTATATTGTCTTTAGGCATGTTAGCAGATCTTGCGGCTTGAATTGCAGATCTTAATCTTGGATTCATAGCTGGATCCTTGTCCCCTAACTTGGCAGCAACAGTAATTTCTTTGGAAAGCTTAGAAAATATTTTTGATCTTTGCTTGTCAGCTTTCCCTTTTTTATGCTTTATGCCTGCCCAATGAGAATGTCCTGCCATAATCTATAAAGTATTCTTTAATTGCCCACCAAAAATATAACTTTCTATATTTATAGATAGACCAGTTTTTAAATCACAATCAACTAAAACACCACTTAAAGTAGCATCACCTGTTGCTGGAAAATGTTTAATAGAACTTTCTTTTAAAAATTTGTTAATTGAATTTTCTTTGTTCATACCAATAACAGAGTCATAATCTCCACACATTCCTGCATCCGTCTGATACGCGGTACCATTTTTTAAAATACGTGCATCATTAGTAGGAATGTGAGTGTGTGTACCAACAACTAGTGTAGCCTTACCATCAAAAAAATGACCGATAGCAGTTTTTTCACTGGTTATTTCTCCATGAAAATCAACTATTAGTAAGTCATAATCTTTTTTAAGAGAATTTTTTTCTAAAAATTTCTTAGCAACCTCAAATACATCATCGCACTTTTTCATAAATACATTTCCCATAAGATTTAAAACTCCAATATTTATATTGTTTGATGTTTTATAAATTTCAAATCCTTTTCCAGGCGAAGGTTCAAAAAGATTATAAGGTCTTAAAAGTCTATTTTCTTTATCGATATAACTCATAATGTCTTTTTGATCCCAAACGTGATTACCAGTTGTAATTACATTTACTCCCGAGTGAAAAAAATCTTTACAAGTTTTTTCTGTAAGGCCCACACCAGGTGCAGCAGAATTTTCTCCATTAACTATAACAAAATCTATTTGTTTTTTTTCTATTTCTGATTTTAAATTATTCTTAATTTTTGAACATCCAGAAATTCCAACCACATCACCTAAGAATAAAATTTTCATACAATAATTTTTTTTTCAGTAATGATATAATTAAGTTTTTTATCATGTTTATTTATAGGCAAATTTTTTACTTCTTGAAAAGAAAAACCTATACCTATTTTAATAATATTATTGTCTTGGAATTTAGACAAATATCTATCATAGAAACCTCCTCCATAACCAAGTCTATTTAGTTTACTGTCAAATCCTACTAATGGAATTAATAATAAATCTGGAAAAATTTTTTTATTAGAATTTGTTTCAGGTATTCCATATTTGTTAATTTTTAAAGGATCTTTAAATGACCATTGAAAAAAATCCATCTCATTGTTTCTTAAAATTTTAGGAAGTGAAATAATATAATCCTTTATTTCGAATTCCTTTAAAATATTTAAGATATTCATTTCATAGTTAAAAGGGTAATAACCACCAATAATCTTCGACTTTAATTTTTTTTTTTCTAAGAATTTAAAAAACTTTTTTGTAGGTATGGATAAATTTATTGAATATTTTTTTTTTCTTAATGTAATAATTTTTTTTCTGATAGAGGATTTGTTCACTAGAATATCTAAGATAATTTTTCTGAATTAGCTTTATCAATAAAATTGGTAATCTCATCAGCTGTTTGATCTAGTAGTTTTTCATAAGTTTTTTGATTATTTTCGATTTCAAATTTTAAACTATTATGTCTTTCATTCAAATTTTGAATTTCATCTTCTTTTTTATCTCTATAATCATAAATCAAACTTCTTAATTCTCTAAATTTTGCTGAAAGTTCTTTGAGTTCATTTTTTTTTTGTTCTACTTTTTTTTTAGTTTCATGATATTCATCAATCACTTTAACCGCAGTAATTAGAAGTAATTTATTTTCTCCAAGGTTACCAAGGCTATTTTTTAATTCATTAAACTTTTGATTTAATTGTATTAAAAGTTCTTCTAAGTGCTCCTCTTGCCCATCATCACAAGATAATAAAAATTCTTTGCCATTAAATTTGATGCTTACGTTTGCCATTTATCAATTTCCTCTAACAGAGTATCTGTTTCTTGATTTAATTCATCTATTTTTTCTGAGAATTCTATTTGTTTTATTTCTTCTAATTTTTTTTTGTTATTAATTTCATCAATTTTTTTTGATAAAATATCGTAATCCTCTTTTAATAATTTATACTTATCTTCAAGCTCTATTTTTTCAATTTCTAATTGATTTTTTTTATTACTTAACTCCATTACACTTTTATCTAATTCTGGGTTTTGAAGATTTAAATTCCTTAATCTTTCTAATGCAGAGCTTAATTTTTTTTCTTTTTCAATGATGGAATTCATATATATATGTTTATAATAAATAGATTCTTCTAAGTCTACACAGGATAATTTTTGAACAAACAACATAATAACTTAGCTAATTGTATAAGATTTCTATCAATTGATGCGATTCAGAAAGCCAATTCTGGGCATCCAGGAATGCCCATGGGTATGGCTAATGTTGCGACTGTATTATTTCAAAATTTTTTAAAATTTAATCCTAAAAACCCTAACTGGATAAATAGAGATAGATTTATTTTATCGGCTGGTCATGGGTCAATGCTATTATATTCTTTATTATACCTAACTGGCTACAAAAGTGTTTCCTTAAAAGATATTAAAAATTTTAGACAACTTAAATCTATTTGTGCTGGTCACCCAGAATATCATTATGGAAGTGGTATCGAAACAACAACAGGACCATTGGGCCAGGGAATTGGTAATGCGGTAGGATTTGCAATCGCTCAATCAATACTAGATCATAAATTTGGAAAAAAATTGTTTGATCATAAAACCTATGTTCTTGCTGGAGATGGATGTCTGATGGAAGGAATAAGTCATGAAGCAATGAGCTTAGCAGGACATCTTAAATTAAATAATTTAGTAATGTTATTTGATAATAATTCAATTTCTATCGATGGTCCAACAAGTTTGGCTGTTTCAGATAATTTTAAAAAAAGATTTGAAAGCTATGGGTGGAACTATTTGGATATAAATGGTCATGACCCTCTAGAGATTTTTAAAGCTCTAAAGAAAGTTCAAAATGCCAAGAAACCTTCAGTGATTTCATGCAAAACAAAAATTGGTTTTGGATCACCAAATAAGTCTGGAAAAGCATCTTCTCATGGAAGCCCTTTAGGAATAGATGAAATAGATCTTGTTAGAAAAAAACTTCAATGGACTCATAAACCTTTTATAATCCCCAAAAATTTACTTAAAGAGTGGAGAAAAATTGGAGAAAGAGGTTCGGCTTTAGAAAAAAAATGGAATAAAAATTATCTTAAAAATAAAAATAAAATTAATAAAATTTTTAATCAAAATTTTTCTAAAGAATTGAGATTAGAAAAAATTAAATCAATAAAAGAATTAATACCTCTTGCAACTAGAAAAGCTTCTGAAAAAACTTTAATAAGATTAACAAATAAAGAAAATGCGTTAATTGGAGGTTCGGCAGATTTAGCTGGATCAAATAATACTAAAACCAAAACTCAAAAAATTTTAGAACCTGAAAGGTTAAAAGGAAATTATATTCATTACGGGGTAAGAGAGCATGCAATGGGTGCAATTATGAATGGAATTAAACTTCATAGTAAATTCATACCCTATGGTGGAACTTTTTTAATTTTTTCTGATTATTGTAGACCAGCAATAAGGTTATCAGCCTTAATGCAGCAACCAGTTATTTACGTGATGACTCATGATTCAATTGGTTTAGGTGAAGATGGGCCAACACATCAACCGATAGAACAATTGTCAGGCTTAAGAGCTATACCAAATTTAAATGTATTAAGACCAGGCGACAGAATGGAAACTATAGAGTGTTGGGAAATAGCTTTAAAAAGTAAAAAAACTCCAAGTATACTATCTTTAACCAGACAAAATCTTCAGCCAATAAGGAAAAAATATTCAAATATTAATATGTGTTCTTTTGGAGCTTATGAAGTTTTGAGAACAAATAAGAAAATTAATTTAACTATTCTTGCTAGTGGTTCTGAAGTAAACTTGGCGATTGAAACCAGCCTTAAATTAGCCAAAGATAGATTATATTCAAAAGTCATATCAATGCCATGTTTTAAAATTTTTGATGAACAATCAAAAACTTATAAGGAAAAAATTCTTAGAGAGTCTAAAAATATTATATCTATAGAGGCTGCTTCAACTGATTGTTGGAAGAAATATATTGGTACTAATGGTTTGTCTTTTGGGATTGATGAATTTGGAAAAAGTGCACCTTACAAAGAAATTTATAAACATTTTGGATTAACAGCAAAAAATATTATTAACAAAACTAAAAAATTTATATGACAATAAAAATTGGAATTAATGGAATGGGACGTATTGGAAGAATGGTCTTGCGTTCTATAATTGAAAATAACAAGGAAAAAATTGAAATTAAACACATCAACAATCGAACAGGGCCAGAAGCTTGTTCTACTTTAATTAAATATGACTCAATTCATGGTAAATTTAATTCAGAAATAAAATTTGATGAAAATCATTTAATCATCAATCAAAAAAAAATATCTTTTAGCCAAGAGACAAAAATTGAGAAAATAAACTGGAAAAAATTTGATGTTGATTATGTATTAGAATGTACTGGAAAATTTAACTCTAAAGAAGCACTTTTGCCTCACTTAGATAATGGAGCAAAAAAAGTGATTGTTTCAGCACCTTGTAAAAATGCTGATAAAACAATTGTATTTGGTGTGAATGAAAGTGAAATTCAAAAAAAAGATAAAATAATTTCAGCAGCATCATGTACAACTAATTGTTTAGCTCCTGTAGTGTATGTATTGGATAACAAATTTAAAATTGAAAAAGGATTTATGACAACCATACATGCTTTTACAAGTGATCAAAGAATACTGGACAATTCGCATAAAGACCCACGAAGAGCAAGATCTGCAAGTCAATCTATTGTACCAACATCTACTGGAGCATCAAAGGCTATTGGAGAAATAATCCCTTCTTTAAAAGGAAAACTTGAAGGTATTGCCATGAGAGTACCAACGCCAAATGTTTCTTTGGTAGAATTAATATTTTGCACCAAAGAAGATTTAACTAAAGAAAAAATTAATAAATCTTTTCAAGAGTATATAAATAATCAAAAAAATTCTGTAATAAAAATCACATATGAAAAATTAGTTTCGATTGATTTTAATCACAACCCAGCCTCGTCAATAATTGACGCATCTCTAACTAGTGTAGTTGGAAATAATATGGGAAAAATTTCAGCTTGGTATGATAATGAATGGGGTTTTTCAAATAGAATGTGTGATGTAGTAGAATATATTCATAATAATTCTTAATGAAAAGCATTCAAGATTTGCAAAATTTAGAAGGAAAAAAAGTTTTATTGCGATTAGACTTAAATGTTCCTATTAATGAAAATATAATTAAAGATGAGACGAGAATAAATAAAATACTTCCAATTCTAAACTTTTTATTAAATAAAAAATCAAAAATTATAATCATATCCCATGTTGGGAGACCAAAAGGCAAAGTTAATCCTGAATTATCAATGAAACCAATTTGTGAAAATTTAGAAAAAAAAATAAATCAAAAAGTTAATTTACTAACTGAAGATATTAGAAATATTAAAGATAGAGATTTATTTAAAAATTTGAGTCAAAATGTTTTGGTATTAGAAAATATTAGATTTTATCCAGAAGAAGAAAATAATAGTTTAGATTTTGCAAAAAATTTAGCAACTTTCGGAGATATTTATGTTAATGACGCTTTTTCTTGCTCTCATAGATCTCATGCTTCTGTAGCAAATATCACAAAATTTTTACCATCATATGCAGGTATCCAATTTAATTCTGAAGTTAAAGCTCTCCAGAAAGTGACCTCTGATATTAAAAAACCAATTACTTGTATAATAGGAGGATCTAAAATTTCATCAAAAATTGGTATAATCAAAAATTTAATTCCAAAATTTGATAATATTATTTTTGTTGGAGGGATGGCTAATAATATTTTAAATTTCAAAAAATTTTCAATTGGTAAGTCAATTTATGAAAAAAATTGTGATGAAATTATTACAAAAATTTTTGATGCTTCAAAAAAAAATTCTTGCTCTATTATTTATCCTGAAGATGTAATTACTGGAAAAGAACTACAAAGCAAACCTATTGTAAAAGATTTAAATGATATTAATAGTGATGATATGATTTTAGATATAGGTCCAAAAACTTTAATAAAAATAAATGACTTAATAAATTCGAGTAAAACTATTCTTTGGAATGGTCCAGCTGGATATTTTGAAAATCCAGATTTCGCTAATGGTAGTTATGAAATAGCTAAATCCATAGTCAGAAATTTCAAATCTGATTCCATTTATTCTGTTGCAGGAGGCGGTGATACGATCGCTGTGATAAATAAGGTCAATGCAATAAATGAATTTAATTTTGTTTCAACTGCAGGTGGAGCTTTTTTAGAATATCTTGAAGGAAAGGAGCTTCCTGGTATAAGCGCTCTTAAATAGTTATGTCTGAATTAAATTCAATAGCATTAAAAATTTTATCTGATGGCAAGGGAATACTTGCAGCTGATGAAAGCACTGCGACTATGACTAAAAGACTTGAGTCTGTAAGTGTTTCATCAACACCTGAAAATAGATTATTATTTAGAAAAACTCTTTTTAGCTCTAAAAGCATGTCAAGTTGTATCGGTGGGGTAATACTGTATGACGAAACAATAAAACAAAAAATATCTAATAATAAAAATGTTCCAGAATTACTAAATTCAGTAAATTCTATACCTGGTATAAAAGTCGACACAGGTGCAAAAGTTTTAGCAAACTCTCTAAATGAAAAAATTACTGAGGGCTTGGATGGCCTCAGGGATAGATTAAAAGAGTATTATAAACTCGGAGCAAGATTTACTAAGTGGAGAGGTGTTTATAATATTACAAAAGAATACCCAAGCAAGCTTGCAATACATTCGAATGCCCATTCACTCGCAAGGTATTCAGCATTAGTGCAAGAGTGTAATATGGTACCTATAGTAGAGCCTGAGGTATTAATGGATGGAAAGCACTCAGCTCAAGATTGTTTACTTAAAACTTCTGAAGTAATAAAAAAATGTTTTGAAGAATTAATATTACATAAGATTGATTTAACAGGAATAATTTTAAAACCTAATATGATTTTGGCAGGATCTGGCTCTGATAAAAAAATTGATAGCAATGAAGTTGCAAAATTAACAATTGAGTGTTTAAAAAACTCTGTCCCATCAGAAGTCCCTGGAATTGCTTTTCTGTCTGGGGGCCAATCTGAGATTGAGGCAACTCAAAATTTAAATTTAATCAATAAAGAAAATACTACTAATTTTATAATGTCTTATTCTTATGGAAGAGCGTTACAACAAAGTGCATTAAAACATTGGTCTAAAAATATAAATGATGTTGAAGGTACCCAAAATATATTTAATCATAGAGCAAAAATGAACACATTAGCAGCCCAAGGCAAATGGTCTAAAGAACTTGAAAATTAATAAAAAAAAGTTCCTTTACTTAATTTCTCCTAATAAAATTTTAAAATCTTTCTACGGAGAGTTAACTCAAGTTCTAAATTCAAATAAGATAAGTTTTTTTCAATTAAGATTAAAAAAAGATAGTTTTAAAAATAAACTCAAGATAGCAAAAAAAATAAAGAAAATTTGTAACAAATTTAAAGTAAAACTTTTGATAAATGATGACCCTATTTTAGCTAAAAGAATAAATGCTGATGGTTGTCATTTAGGTCAAAAAGATATGGATATAAATAGTGCAAGAAAGTTGCTGAAAAATAAAATTATTGGAATAACTTGTCACAATTCTATAAAACTTGCAAAAATAGCCATAAAAAACAAAGCTGATTATATTGCTTTTGGTGCGTTTAACACGTCAAAGACAAAAAAAGTAAAATATAAAGCAAGCATAAACTTAATAAAAAAAATTAAACAATCATCAAATATACCAGTAATTGCAATAGGAGGAATTAATAATCTTAACTATAAAAAACTTTTATTGAACAAAGCAGACTTTTTGGCTATCTCAGCATACATTTGGAGGAATAAAAAATTAAAACCCATAGAAACGATTAGGAATTTTAAATGAAAATAAATGCAAATGAAATTAGGGTTGGGATGCTTTTGGAATACAAAGGTGATTTATGGCAAGTACTTAAAACTCAACATGTTAAGCCTGGTAAAGGTGGTGCATTTGCACAAATAGAAATGAAAAGTGTGAGTAAAAATACAAAATTGAATGAAAGGTTTAGATCTAGTGAAACTGTCGAAAAAGCATCAGTTGAAGAAATTGATTTTAATTATCTTTATGAGGATGAAAATAATTATTTTTTTATAAACCCAAAATCGTTTGAACAAGTTGAAATTAAAAAAGATATTGTAGGAGAAAAAGGTAAATTACTTACAGAAAATTTAAAAGTGTCAGTTAGTTTTTATGATGAGAATCCAATTTCAATCGATTTGCCTAATCAAGTAAATTGTAAAATTGAGACCACAGATGTTGCACTAAAAGGTCAAACAGTTTCATCATCTTACAAGCCTGCAATATTAGATAATGGATTAAATGTCCAGGTACCTCCATTTATTGAGGCTGGTGATGAGGTTGTCATTGATACAAGAAATTTAGAATATATTAAGAAAATTTAATTTTATGAATTCAATATCAGCAAATCTAAATATAATGATTAAGGCTAGTGAAAAGGCATCTAAAGTTCTTATCAGAGACTTTGGTGAAATAGAAAAATTACAAGTTTCTAAAAAAGGACCCTCAGATTTTGTGACTAACTCAGACTTTAAAGCAGAAAAAATAATCATAGAAGAGTTGAAAAAAGCTAGGCCAAATTACTCTTTTATTAGTGAGGAGTATGGTGTTGAAAATAATAAAGATGAAAATAATACATGGATAATAGATCCAATTGATGGAACAGTTAATTTTTTGCACGGGATACCTCATTTTGCTATTTCAATTGCATTAAAATCTAATAATGAAATTGTTTCAGGACTTATTTTTGATCCAATAAAAAATGAAATGTTTTTTGCAGAAAAAGAAAACGGAGCTTTTTTTAATAATCACAGAATTAGAGTTTCAAAAAAAAATGAATTAAGCAGGTGTTTATTTGTTACTGGAGGAAAAATGAAAATAGAACCAGAGCTGTCTTATAGAAAATCAGGTTGTGCTGCTCTCGATATGGCCTATGTGGCTGCAGGAAGGTATGATGGCTATTTCCAACAAAGTTTAAATATATGGGATATAGCAGCTGGTATAATATTAGTAAAAGAGGCTGGTGGGATTCTTAATGAAATAGATATATCTAGGAATAATAACATCAATATTATAGCCTCAAGTGCTGATATCAATTCAAAATTACTCCAAAAATTAGATAACTTTTAATTGTTTTAAAAAATTCTTTTGCTATAAGTCTCGTCATGAAAAAAAATATTCATCCAAACTATCATAATATTAAAGTTGAGATGACTGATGGTAGTCAATTTGAAACTAAATCAACCTGGGGAAAAGAAGGTGAGGTTTTAAAATTAGAAATTGATCCAAAATCTCATGCGGCTTGGACTGGTGGAAAGCAAAAACTGATGGATAAAGGAAGAATAAGTAAATTTAATAAAAAATTTCAAAATTTTAAGTCAGAAAAAAAAAATTAAATGTCAAACACCCCTTTAATGCCAATGGCAACTGCTGTTTGGCTTGTTGAAAATACTACCCTTACATTTAAACAAATAGCAGATTTTTGTAATTTACACGAAGTAGAAATTCAGGGTATTGCAGATGGAGAAGTTGCTAAAGGCATAAAAGCATACAACCCAATAATATCAGGTCAACTAACTAGAGAAGAAATTGAGCTTTCATCTAAAGATGAAAATAGAGCTTTAATAATTAAGAGTACAGATATAGAAATTTCTAATTCAGAAAAAAAAACAAAAAAATATATTCCTCTATCCAAAAGACAAGACAAACCAGATTCGGCATTGTGGTTGATACGACAACATAATATTTTAAAAGACTCTCAAATTGCTAAATTAGTTGGAATAACAAAAAATTCTGTATCAGCTATAAGAAACAAAAGTTATTGGAATTATAATAATTTAAGTCCTAAAGATCCAGTTGCATTAAACTTGTTCACTCAAAAAGATTTAATTGAAGCTATTGAAAAAGCAGAAAGAAGAGTAAAAAGAGAAAAGAAACAAAAAGAAAAAGAAAAATTAGTTCAACAATCTTCAAATTAATGAATAAAACCAATAGACATAAAATTATAAAAGTGCTAATTACTCGCTTTTTTGGAGGTAGTTATTAAAATAGAAGTTAAAGACAACAATATTGAACAAGCTCTTAGAGTT
>MDSV01055908.1_pt1 | contig 14768 bp, 24 predicted proteins | sample 810851 | NCBI WGS metagenome assembly MDSV01 (sample SAMN05326640, study PRJNA326480) | marine metagenome | isolation source: seawater | place: Atlantic Ocean: North East | collected 2012 | reverse complement strand
TGCACTTGAGCTCTTGCACAAAAATACATCATAATCTCGATCACCTTCCTGACCTTGAACCGTAATGGTTTTTCAAGGTCGCAATAGCTTCGGCTTTGCGTAAAGAGAGGATAGATTTCTTCACCGTCCGAAGACTCAGAATCTAACGCCGTTCTCAACAACGCAAGCAACTCAGCCACTAACATCCCATATATGAATATACCCGAAGCAAAGACGTGGAAAAACACGCAACTGCGAAACAAAAGAGAGTGTTTTTCGGTTTCAATTCACGGCTAATTTCCCGATCATTCTGCACCAAAGAATTGCCTAATCATTGGGTGCATTTCCATAGCCTGTTCTTTTTGAATTTGCTCATAAGTCCTCAATATAATACCGACTGCAAGCAACAGACCTGTACCAGTCGCATTTCCAACTGTACCCAACAAGTCAGCACCTGCGGCTAACAAACCGACAAATGCCCCTGAGAAATAAGTGACAGGTGGGATGTAGTTTTCTAAAATCTTCTCCAAAACCTTTGGATTCTTTCTAAAACCTGGAATTTGCATGCCTGTTCTTTCTATCTGCTTTGCAACGTCTTTAGTACCCATATTAGTAGTATCAATCCAAAATTTAGCAAATACCATAGAACCTACGGTCATTAACATCACATAGAATACAACGTGAACCATTATCTGAGTCAAACTGTGACCAAAAACGTCACCGGTTTGATTTAGCAGCGGTAGTAACCAATCATTCACCCCATTAACCATACTTGCATACCAAGCAAACCCTCCAGAAGCTGTGGTTTGTCCTTGCTCATATGTACCAATGTACTCGGATAAGGATCCATAACCTTCTCGGCCCAGGAATGGAGTTTGAGATAGCGTTGGATGACTCCAAAACAATAGAGTAAACATATTGATATTAGCCAATAATGCTGCCATCAAAATAACTGGAATGTTAGATGCATAAACCAACCTAATAGGATATTTACCTCTGTGACCTCTAACTTTACCATGGGTCAATGGCAATTCTAGTTTACTTGATTCAGCATATGCAACCACTAAAAACACCACAATAGAAGAAAATAATGCCGCCATAGGGTTGACGTGTGTCAACAGTATAGTTTCAAACCCATTGCTTGAGATCATCTCATAATTGGTTGCTTCCCTAAACATGTAGAATATCATAGGCAAAGTACCTGATGGAGGATTAGACATAGAGTAACCTAATCCACTAGTAACAGGGAGAGGCGACAATGTACCTACAAAGGTAGATTGCGAGACTCCCGCTGCAATAAATAGTGACATACCTGAACCAATTCCCCATTTGCTTACAAGTTCATCAAGTAAGAAAACTAAGTATGAACCAGCAAATAATTGTGCGACTATCACAAAGTTAGCCCAACCTATTCCGTACGAATCAATCAAGAATTCCATAGGATCTAAAAATCCATAAGTTTGCGGAATTGCTTCGATAGGAATCATGATCAAAACCAGTAACTTCTGCACACCTTGATACATTGCTTTGTCTTCTGAATTTGACAAGTCTAATCTAATTATTTTAGCACCAGCGAACAACTGCATGATAATTGAACCCGTAACAATTGGGCCAATACCTAAGTGCATTATCGTACCTGAAGCACCAGCCATAATAGATCGGAAACCACTGAATAAGTCGAGTGCTTGACCTGACAGACCATACAGCATGACATTCGTCATTGCGAAATAAATAATTAAAACAAAGGTTGTAGTCCACATTTTTTCATTAAATCTAACGTGGCGCTCTGGTTTTGTAATTGTGGGGTATACATCAACGAATCGATGCAGCGCGTATAGACGGCTGCTCTTATCTCCGCTCCACATAAAACATGTAAGGGCAGCAGCTGCTCCAAATCCAAGTAACAAGACTCCTACAAGATAGAATCCTACACCATCTTCGTAACCACCCCACTTTTCAGGTCTAACATACCATACTGCAATACCTGCAATCGCTAACCAGCCCGATAATTTACCGTATCTACCAATAAATGGCGCATCTTTTAGACCTTCAGGCAAATCTCTGTTAAAACACCACATAAGGTATGCAACATAAATTACAGACAAGACTAAACCAAATTGTGCAGCATTTCTTTGTTCGGTTATTTCACTGGACAATGCGTCAGACTGCCAATAGATTAGTAGGCCAAAATATAAAATCCCGGTCAATGCAATTGCCCATGGTATCGGCTTATGTTTCATAATTATCAAACCTCATTAAGTTATTCTTCTTCCCATTCGCCCCAGTCTTCGCCATCAGATATTTCCAAAGAACCACCAGCGGCTTCAACTTTTTCTGAAGCTTTAGCGCTTGCTTCAGAAACAGTAACAGTAATCGCTTTAGTTATTCTTCCACTACCAAGCAGTTTATCAATTCCCATTTCTGTTAGATTTATTGAATCACCATCACCAACCATATCTTCTAATTGGCCGACATTTACTGTAACATTGACATTCCTTAGTGAAGGATGGCGATTAAATCCGTGCATACCCCAATGCTTTGGCATATACTTAATTCTAGTCATGACTCTATGCTTGTTAATACCTGCAAGACCACGACCGCCTCTTTTTCCAGCACCTCTTCCGGCTTTCTTACCGCGACCATGGTAGCGATTCCTTCCACGATGCTTATTTGCTTTTATCCCCATAATTTCACCTCAAATCATCCTATCAACTAGTGAGTTGATTTCGTCGCCTCTGGCACCAAGAGCCCCGCCAATAACGAAAGAACGCTTGATTCCGCCCCATCCTTTTGTACCTCTTGGTGGATGTAGTCTAAATACTCGCTTTAAACCAGGAACATCTTTTACTTTGGAGTCTCCAGATGTAACAGATTTAGCAAATTCCGAAATATTCTTGAAGTCTGTTGAATCCTTTACTATTGCATCAGTCAATGGTGAATCTCCTACCATCCTACCTCGCTCAACAAGCATTTTTTCAACGGTTTCTTGTGTTGCTTCCCCCCAAGTAATGTAGTCCTTGGCTTTTTGCAACATACCTCGATATTGATCATTCTCAGGTATTATTACAGCATGATTAACTTTGGTCAAATTCAAATAATCCATAGTTTCTCTAATTGAACGCTCAACATTGACATTGCTTCTAACTCTAATTACTATCCAACTCATTCAAACATCCTCCCAGTTCTAATGTAAAGCTTATCTTTTTGAGCATTTGATAACCTAGTAGTATTCAAATTCTTTAATGCATTGAAAGTTGCTGCAGCATAATTAATTGTAGTTCTAGTTTGACCTTTAGTTCTTGACAACACGTCAGTAACCCCAGCGAGGTTTAACACCTTCTTACCAGTTTCACCGATCACAAGCCCCTTACCCTTAGGAGCTGGCATCAGAGTAACTCTTGTCGATGCTGAACGGCCATTAATCTTGAATGGAACAGAGGTCCCCGGGCCTACGGATGATTCCCATGAGCCATTACCTCTTTGAACGCTGATAATATTTAGTTTAGCAGCAGTTATAGCTTTTCTAATTGCTTGAGAGACTTCCTTAGCCTTAGCCATTCCTAACCCGACATATCCATCTTTATTTCCAACACAGGCCATTACATTAAATCTTACACGGCGACCACTATCTGTCATTCTTTGAACCATGTTTACTTTGATAATTTCATCTTCCAAGTTTGGAATAAGCGCATCAACAATCTCAACTTCCCTAATTGGAAGTTTAGATGACAAGGCTTGCTCAAATGTTACTATTTTACCAGCCATTACTGCATTACCCATTCGAGTTTTAGGAACCCAATTTCTTAGATTCAATATTGGGTCGTCTTGACCTCTTCCTCTTCTACGGCCGTCTGTGGGTTCTTCTGTTTCTTCGGGATTGAATGCTTGCATCAAGCCTGGTGCCATTGTAGGTGTATCTTCACTCATCAGTATGCCCCCTCGATTTTCGTTTTTGTCTTTTCAACAGCTGCCGACATCTTATCTGAGATGTGTTCTCCATTAATTCTTCCTTCATCGGGCAGAATTTCTTCATTATGAGGAATTTCTACACCAGCATCTACCATACCTTTCAGTGCGGAGAATACCCGACCACCTGGTGTGCTTCCAGCTAATCCGATATCTAGAACTGCATTTGAACAGCCTTTAGAGATTGCATCTTTTCCTAATGCATAGCCAGCTAAATAACATGCTGGAACTGATTTTTGTGAAAAATCTTGTGGCCAATTATACTTCTTGGCCAAATCAGAACCTGTGACAGTTGAGACCACTATATCACCTTCAGCGGACCAATTGATCATTTGACAGGTCACTCTAGTGTTTGAAACTCTCACTACTGCTCTAGATTTCTTACCTCTAAGCAACTTTAATCTTCTGTGATAATCGGTTTGTCCGGATTGTCTTCTTCTAAATACAGATCTTCTACGTGTACCATTCATCACTCATCGCCTCCTTTAATTGAGATTCCTTCTAAAGTCATTTGAGAACGCATGTGAGCGATCGAACGATATGATCCACCTTTTGCTTTCAAGTAGTATTTCCTGTACTGAGAGGCTTCAAGCGTCCCATCTTCACGATATTCCTTCAACACTCTGCGCTGAGAACGGATAGTTCTCATCCATCGAGACTTCTTTGGATTTCTCGCATTAGAAGAGCCTGCTCGCTTACCTTGGCCTTTTCTTCGACCCTTGCGCTTTTGTTCCAAGCGCATTCTGGCTCTCACTCGAGATGTACCTTTTACTGGTTTTGCTCTAATCCAACCTTCTTCAATAAACTCTCGAATGTCATCTGTTTGGACCGCTGATGCAACTTGATCAACATAATCAGGATTAACCCATACACGATTTACTCCACACTTTAGAAGTCTTGCAGCTAGCCTCTTTTGGTTTGTTATTTGCATCAAACATCCCTCCTTCTATTGAGTACTCTAATTCCTAATTCATCTGCACGTGAGTAAATTTGCTCTCTCTTTCTGCCACCAACCGTTTTACCAACTCTTGCTGCCTCTGTTTCAGGATCAATAGATTCCAAATCTCTAGTGTTATGAACCATAATTTCTCTAAAACCAGATGGATGTAGCCCTCTTGCAGTTGCAACTTTACCGTGACCAACTCTTACCAATGAACTTCGGTATTTGTAGTTACGTCGTTGTTTGCTGTCCATACCATGAGGTGCTCTCCAACCAGAACGTGATAGACGCTTGTATCGGAACCATTCTGTTCTCTTGAATGCTGGAGTTTTCTTTTTCTGCTCAAGTCTCAAAGCTAATGCCACCTTCATGTCTTCTGATAGAACAGGCTTTTGCTTTGCTACATGAAGTTCATCTTCTTCATCGTCCCAATCATCATCCCATTCATCATCATCATCAGCATCATCTTCATCATCAACAGTAACTTGATCATCATCAGAAATTTCAGTTGTTTCTTCTATTTCTTCTACCGAATCTGCAACATCATCTGCTGAATCTCCTTGTGATTCAACAAGTCTTTCAATCAATTCTGATTTCTTTCCTGAAACTTTTAGTCCTTGCTGTTTTAGCAAATCCTTTAATTCAGCGACGGTCATATCTTCATAATTTTCTGACATATTTATCACTCCTTACTTAGAAGATATATTCCATCTTGGAATATTCTTCTATCTCTATTCTTTACAACGGCACAGCGTTCAATATTTGCTGAAGTTTGACCAACCGCTTCTTTGTCAATTCCAGTCACTACAACTTCGACTTTATTGTTGACTTTAACTTCAACTCCGCTAAGAATATCAGCATTCCTTGGAACTCGCTCACCAAAATAATTGTTTACAACAAATTTGTTGCCTTTTACTTCAAGAGTCATTGGAAAGTGAGAATAAAATGCTTTAAGGTTGTAAGTAAAACCTTCAGTTACACCTTTCACCATGTTATTCAAATGGGCATTCCAAGTACCTGCTAATGCCTTGATTTTTCTTCGCGGAATGTCTGTTCTAACCAGTAGCGAGCCTCCTTCTTGCAAAATGTCAACACTTGCATTAACAAACTGACGATTTAGAGAACCTTTAGGTCCAGAGATTGTGACGACGCCATCTTCACTGAGAGTTGCAGTAACTTCTTCAGGGATGGTTACGAAATGTTCGATTCTGTCGATTTTTACCATTTAATTCACCTCAATAAACATAGGCTAGTAATTTGCCGCCTATTCTTGCATTCTTCGCATCATAATGATGCATAACTCCAGAATTAGTAGTTAGAATAAGCAATCCAAAATCTTGTGCTGGAAGATATCTAGTCTCCCATTGCTCATATTCTTGCCTTCTAACGCTGTGTCTTGGTTTTACAGTTCCACATCGGTTAATTGCACCACGCAATTCAACTGTGAAACGACCTCCTCGACCATTTTCTGTTCTTTCGATATTACCTACATAACCGGATTTCTGCATTATTTCTAGCACGTTACCTAGAAGTTTAGAAGCAGGAGCGAGTTCTACATCGAACTTACCTGCTTGTTCTGCATTATACATCTTTATTAGTGCATCATTTAATGGATCTAATTGCATCTTTACTCCTCCTCAACTCATCTTCTTGAAACCTATTTCAGGCCCTACTTCTCTGAAACATTGACGGCATAACCTAAGACCGTGTCTTCTAATCATTCCACGACGTCTTCCGCATCTTCTGCAGCCGATAGTTCGTCCAATTCTCTCACCATGATCTCTTGCCATTCTTACTCCTCCAAAATTTTGATATTGAAATTATCTACAAACCAATTCCTTGATTCATCAGCTGTAACCTTATGTTTTGCTGGAATCTTACTCTTGGCTCTTCTTCTTCGACTCACACGATGCCCAGGTCTTTCTAAAACAACAGTAATATCCATGCCGTAAATTCCGATATCTGGGTCATACTTTTGACCAGGGAAATCGGTATAATCTCTAACACCAAAAGAAAGGTTTCCTTCTCGGTCAAAATTCCAAGATGGAATAACATCTTCTCGGCATGAGAACGCATCTGTCAAAAACTGCTTGATTTTATCTCCATTTCTTATTGTCGCTTTACAACCGATAGGCGCTCCGACTCTAACTTTTAAATCACGGTTTTGGATTTTACCAAGAGTTCTTTGAGGTTTTACACCAGTCACCATTTCAAGTACATTTTCAGCGTTGACTAATCTATCTCCACCTTCACCAACACCTATGTTGACGCAGACTTTGGAAATCCTTGGAACAGTCATTGGATTAGAAGATTCACTCATTCAACCACCTCTGTTGATGGAACTTTTTGTCCGCCAATAGCAAACACGTTTGACATAATTGTGCCAAATTCACCGAATTGAACTTCGTTTGGCATACTAGATCGCTTTACGATATATTCTGTAACTTCAGCAAATTCACCTACGTGAGCGCCACCAGTCAAGTAACATTTTGTTCCTTCAGCGAATCTTATGTGTTCTTTAATTTCTTGCGAAGGTAGAGCAATAACTAGAGAATCACCAGTATTGTATTCGTTAGCATCTTCAATCAATATATTTCTACCGTCATGAAGATTTAGTTGGGTTTTACCACCTTTAATTGTGGTTTTACCGTTAATTCTGCAAACTTTTGTTTGAGCATCCTTTTTCGAGATTGGTCTGTATCGCAACCTTCCTTTTCGGTCAATTACACATCGGTAATTTTCCTCTCCAAGAGTCAAGACATCCATAAAACCAACTCCTCTTCTAGAATCCTTGCAGATTCTTCCATCAACAGATGCAAGATTATTATGGAGAATATGCCTAACTTCTCTTGTCGATTTTGCAAGACCTAAAACATCTCTGATTACAACGTTTATTGGCATACACAATTCAAGTGCATGAGCACCTGCAGATGCACGTGTTACCCAAATCGAGGTTTTACGAGGTAATGGCCAACTTCGTGGCATAGCTAAACGCTTCAAGTGATTACTGCTTCCCATCTATTTCAACTCCTATTTCCGGTTAATTGTTGGACTCTGTATCTGTCAGTCTCGTCCAATTTAACTACGACAACATTTGAAGCATTAACCGGTATAGCTTCTTCTTTGTTATCTGATTTGCTGGCTTTTGCACCTTCAATGTACAATCTGCCTTTATTGGAATCTATTCTAATAACTGAACCTGTTAAAGGCTCTGCGTTTCTCTTTCCGCCATGTCTTTTTCCACCATTTGAAAGATCTCCTCTCACAACCTTGACAGAATCTCCGACTCTAACTGTAACTGTTCTAACTCCATCAAATCTTGGGTCAGGTTTCTCAAGTTGCAGACGTGCAGAAAGACGCTTGCGCTTCTCGTGCATTGCTGCATTGAAATGAGCTTTTCTCTGTTTTCCTGGTTTCATACTCTTTACCATGTTTTCACCTCAAACGATTTGTTTTGCATTCGCTGCAATACGTGGCCATCTTTCAGCGGCCTCTCTTGACACTGGTCCTTTGATATCAGAACCTTGAACATCTCCTTTTTCATTAGTAATAACGCAAGCATTATCTTCAAATTGCACCCAAGTGCCATCTACTCTTCTAAAAGGTCTCTTTTGACGAATGATTACGGCATTAAACATCTGCCTTCTAGTATCTGGAGTTCCTTTCTTTACCGATACTTTAGCAATGTCGCCAACTCCTCCAGCAGGATATCTTCTCATAGTACCTCCAAGTTTCAGAATATTAACAATTTGAACAATTTTTGCTCCTGTATTATCTGCAACTTGAAGTCTTGCAGAGGTAGGTAATCCTCTTGTTTGTCTTCCTGCAATTCCACGCATTATGCCTCACCTCCACTTAGTTCAACTACACAAAAGGAAACCGTCTTAGATAACGGTCTACATTCCATGACTTTTACTGTATCACCAATACTTACTTCACCTATACATGAGGGTAAATGTGCAGAAAGTATACTTGTACGCTTTTCAAAACGTTCATACTTTTGCATATATCTTACGTTATTTCTTTCTAAAGTAATCGTCTTTTGCATACCAACATTAGATACTGTTCCCTCAAGTACTTGTCCTCTAAGTCGCAGGCTTCCATAAAATGGGCAATTTTGGTCTCCGTCCCAATCTCCAGTTGGCGGTTTAACATCTATTCCTATATCTCGCATGGTATCAAGCCATCCTATACTTTCTGTGGACTCTGTTTTCAGGGCGTTGTCCAACTATTGCCCCATCTATTACGACATCACTGTCATTAATTGTGAATTTGATACTCGATTTACCGAGTTTTGTCATCTTGCCATCTTCTTCGATGGTAACTGTATTTTTTGACTCATCGACAACTTGACCATGTCTACCAACAAGAGTCTCATCAGAAGATGAAATAACATTAAGAGTCCTACCTAACCAAATTTTATTGTAAATATTCATCTTATCTCACCTCCACATTAAATCCGTTATTTTTGAGTACTACTGCAGCTTTCTTTTTATGATCTCCTTGAAGTTCAATTGTTCTTCCCTTTACCGTTCCACCTGCAGCACATTTATTTTTGAGTAGTTTAGCTAATTGATTAATGTCTATTGCTGAATCCTCCAAACCCTCTACTTTAGTTACAATTTTTCCGTATCTTCTTCTATCTGTTGATAATATAGCACATTGTTGTTCTTTAGCAATCTCTTGACATATACATAATTCATCTGGTAGTCCACATACATTACAAATGCCACTCATGAATACTCTTCTCCTTTCCTAATTATCCTTCATGTGCGTCTTAAGTCTAGCAATACTACGCCTAGTTGCTTTGTAAGCACCAATACTGGCAGGAGTACCACCAAGTGATTTCTCTGCTCGAAGTTGAAGTAATTCTTCTTGTAATTCAAGAAGACGAGATTCTCTAGCTTCAGCACTCATTGCTTCAATTTCTCTGTTTGAAACATAACTCATTCTGTAGCCTCCTCAACAACTTCTACTTCAGCGGTTTCTTCAGTAGATCTGATTCGCAACTCCTCTTCGGAAAATACGCTGATTTCATGAGGCAAGGTAATTCCCTTACGCATGATTTGGACAGTAACACCAATCGTACCCAGTTTCTTTACTGCCACAGCATATCCTTTATCCATGAATTCTAAAGCGGTCTCACCGCAATACTTTACATGACCAAGGATGAACTTCTGTGTCCTATTTCTTGCACCAGTTAATTTACCAGCGACTGTAACGATTACTCCTCTAGCTCCTGCTTCCATAATATTGACAGCAGCAGATGCGCCAGCACGACGGTAATACCACCCACGTTCTAATGCAGAAGCAATCTTTTGAGCCATTACCTGTGCATTTAGAGTTGGACTTTCAACCTCTTCAACTGAAAGTCTTGGGTTGTATAATTCAAATTCATCATTAAGCCTCTTTTGCAACTCATTGATGATTTTACCACGCTTTCCAATAACTCGCCCAGGCTTTTCAGCCCTAATTTCAACACTTGTTCCATTAGGAGTTCTATTAATTGTCAAACCTCCAAATCCGGCTGACTTGGTATTTTCCATTAGAAATTCCTTGACTAATTGACGCTCAACATTTCTATTGACTATTGTTCTAAGTATACTCTGTTTTCCACTCATGATATTCACCTCAGAATTCATCCTCCAACTCATCGTCCACTGTATTGAAATCTTCTAAAAATATTTCAAGATTCACCTGATAATGATTCGATGGTGTCGCACGTCCTCTTGCTCTAGGGATCCAACCTCTTCGAATTTGACCTCTGTGTGCAGCGATATGAGTGATCTCCATTTCATCTGCATCGATATCCTCGTACTGATGTCTTGCATTATCCATTGCACTTTGAATCAACTTAATTATGGCCCTTGATGCTTTTACTGGATATCTACCAGGTCCAACACCACCCTTACGATGTCCAACCATTGAAGGTCCGCTTCGCTTACGCTTTTTGTTACCGCTACCCAATCTATATGGTACTGCAACTGCTTTCTTTCGAATATCCGCTCTGTCAGAATCGATTCTTAATACTTCATTAAGGAAAGCGATTGCGCTGCTAGCCGTCATATTCTTAACTGCGCGGCAAACTTCGAAACAATGCTTTACGTGCATGTCTACATTGACCGCACGAGCGGTTGCAATTCTACTACCTTGTAATAACTGAGTGAAGCCTTTTTGAGGCAATTGTCGCCTTTTTGTTCTGCGATCCATTTCTCTTTGTTTTGCCATATAATCCACCTCACTTCAATGCAACGTGCTTTGATGAACGTGTTGCACCAACACCGGGCCCGCTGTGAGCCACACTTCTTCTTGTAACTGCGAATTCGCCTAGATAATGACCAATCATTTCAGGTTTGATATCTATTTCTACAAAATTTTGACCGTTATGAATTGCAATTCTACGGCCAACAAATTCAGGCAATATTGGCATATCTCTCCTGTGAGTTCTAACAGTATTGGATGAATTTCTTCGAATTCGTTCTAGAAGGTGGTTATTTTCAACTGCCCATTCCATTCTACTAATTGATCTTCTTGCTCTTGAAGGCAATAGCTGAATTATCGAATTATCAGAGCCTTCAGAAGGCCACAAATCCATTTGAGATAATTCTTCTAGAGTAAATCCACGGTATGTAAATTCCTTTTTGACACGGCCTGTTGTTGTCGACAAGCGTTTTCTTGCTTTCCTTCGACTGGCCTTTGGGGTCATAAACGACTTTTTCTTCTTTCGTGCCATATTTTTTCACCTCAAATTTTCTTACCTCGGCCTCTACCGGTTCTTCTTGGAGCAATAATTCCAACCTTAGCACCAGGCGGAGTTCCACGTGCTACCGAGTTAGGACCGTGAACAGCTTGATGATTTCCACCACCGTGAGGGTGATCGACTGGATTCATAGCTACGCCACTTACGTGAGGATACAATTTTCCTCTAGCCTTGGCTTTGTAATAAGCTGCACCTGCAGTTCTAAGTGGCATTTCATCTCTACCATGTCCGGCAAGAACACCGATAGTTGCTCGACAATTGGAGGATAGTTCTTTTAGAGCACCTGATGGCATTCTAATACGGACCTTTTCTCCAATCTTGGCTTCTACATAGCATGAGTTGCCAGCAGATCGAGCGACTTTTCCACCGTCGCCAGGTCTTAGTTCAAGATTGTTAATTGCAGTACCTTCAGGAATATTTCCGATGTTGGTAATGTTGCCAGGTCTTAGTGAAACATTTTCACCAACTGCAACATTACTTCCAACTGATAATCCTTCAGTAGCAACCACAAGAGTGGTATCTCCATCAGGCATCCTGATTCTTGCTAACGGTGCGGTATGAACCGGACTGTGTAAAAGTTCTACAACTTCACCAACAATATCATTTTCTCTAGGCATCCTATTTGACCCTGGGAATCTATGACTTGCCACGCGGTATCTCGGTGACGAACCTTTTCTCTGTGCTCTTATTCTCTTACCCATAATATCACCTCAGAATGCTCCTAGACGCATTGCAGCATCTTCTGCATCATATCCTTCAGCAAGTTTGACTGATGCATGTTTACCATGTTTACTATTTCTAACATTGACTTTTTCGACCTCGACATCAAAGATAGTTTCTACAGCCTTAGCTATATCATTCTTTGATGCACTTCTCCTAACTATGAACTCAAGTCTTTGTTGAGTTGATCTAGCTTCCATTGACTTTTCCGTAAGCCAAGGTTGTATGATTATATCGTATGCATTCATAATAAACACCTCAATTGAGTTCCTCCACTGCTGATTTTGTGAAAACGGTCAACCTTCCCAAATCGCCACCTGGCGCTAAATCTTCTGCATTGAGATCTTTAGCAGCAACAACATCTACACCAGGAAGATTTCTGGCTGCTTGTGCTAATCCAGATTTATCTTTCACAACAAGTAAAACCGAACGCGGTGTTTTGTGAACTCTGCCTCTCATTGTAGCCTTACCAGCACGAATCTTTCTACCATCTCTTGCTCGTTGCAAATCATCACCAAGGCCGAGTTCGTTGAAAATTGCTAGAACTTTTCTAGTTGCTGAGCCATGGTTGAAAGATTCAATGTCATATTCCTCTTTCTTACCATCTCTAACTTCAACATAATTGCCTAATATTATAGGAAGTGAATCGATTTCATCTGAGAACCTGTGACCTCTGGAACTTACCATCTCTAGATCAGTGGTTGCTGACAAAGCGGAATCTCTAGCCAATCTACGCTCTTTTTGATTTAGCTTTCTGCTCCAATCTTTTTCCACTTTAGGACCATGTGCTCTTCTACCTCCTAAAGTATGTGGATTTTGAGCACCTCTTCTTTGTCCAGTTCTTCGCATGATTCTAGAGACACCTCTTCCTTTGCCCCACCATTCAACTGAATGTTTCATACCTGCCATCGGCTTTCTCTTTCCAACATGCGGTCTAGAACCATATGGTTGTCTTCTATTTGCTCTGCTTGAGGCAACTGCAAGTTTGATTAAGTCACCTCTTAATGGTGTTGAAAATGATTCTGGAAGAGTAATCTTCTTACCATCTTCAACCGAGATTTCGAAAGTATCTTGAAGTCGTCCAGCATCAAGTTCATCCGCACTAATAGTATTGGTGATGTCTTTAACTGATACTTTCATCTTCAGGCCCCCTGCTTAGATGCTGTACTAACATAGGTTATCTCATAATCATGAAGTGTCTTATCAGATCCTCTAGTAGCATCCCTAAATCTAATCAGTCTTTTAGATGGCCCAGGGACACTTCCCTTTACCAATATATAATCTGAATTAACCTCACCATAATGAAGGAATCCTCCAGCAGGAGTAATTGCATGCTCTTCTGGATTAGCGATTCTCATGATACGTTTATTGTACTCAGTTCTTTGATGGTAACCTGTTTGACCACCCTGTCTAATTGTCTTTCTAACATATCCTGTTCCAAAGTCACCCATGTTTCCATGCTGTCTTCGCTTCTTTGAGTTTTTATGCGATTGTAGTTTACCACCAAATCTTCGAATAACACCTTGCCAGCCGTAACCTTTTGTTACGGCAACAATATCTGCAAGTTTGCCTTCATCAAAGCAATCAGCGAAAGAAAATTCTTCACCTAACTTATCTTTAGCAAAATTTAGTTTTTCTGAATTTGAACCACCATCGAGTCCAACTTCCATTACTTCCGGAACTTTAGTAGGAATTCCTGAAATCTGACTAGGTTGTGTAGCAACAATAAGCCTAACTTCACACAAATCTGAGTTTTCTAGATTTTCAAAATGCTTATCTGCATCATGCTCTTTACGAACTGGTAATCGCTTGAAAAGATCGCTGAATGCGTCAACAATTTGTTCTGCCTCAACCCATGCTTCACCAACAGCTTGCTTACCGTAAGGCGTCATTTGATATCCTCTAACGCCCAAAATTCGCATCTTAGGACATTCTACGACAGTTACAGGAATTCTTGATTCCTGTCCAGCAGCTGGGCTTCTAGGGTTTAAATCACGAGCCAAAATGTGAGTCATACCGGCTTTCCAGCCCGCAAATCCTTGTATTCTGACTTCGCTCGCTTCGGTTTTTGGCCACGACTTTACGTGCCCGAATGGACGTCTTGAACGCTTTCGCGGACTAAACGCCATCGAGCCTCTTCGTGGGTGACTTCTCTTCGCCATTCGGATTCCTCCATTATTTCTACAACATAGGGGCCCCACCGAGAGGGCATACGAGGGCTCTCAGGAACGGAGTGGCCGTGACACTGCGCCTCATTCCGACGAATGCAGAACGAGACTATTGGGGTCCTCGGGGGATGGCCCATTGTGTCTGGCTACTCACCTTTGAGCATCCATCCGACTTACCAATCATATATGAGTGGTTCGGTCAGCATTGCTTTTCTGTCAATCGATTATATGACAG
>MDSV01018870.1_pt1 | contig 14768 bp, 14 predicted proteins | sample 810851 | NCBI WGS metagenome assembly MDSV01 (sample SAMN05326640, study PRJNA326480) | marine metagenome | isolation source: seawater | place: Atlantic Ocean: North East | collected 2012 | reverse complement strand
GATAGAATTACGCTCATACCCTCGGGACTCCAGTGACTGTATAGTTGCTCGAACTAAATTCAAAGGGGTCGATAAACCCTCACCCGCCCTTGTATTTACTTTTAATGCTACCCTCTCTGCACTTGGTGGAACCAGTCTATTTCCGCTTATTTTTTCGTGTTCATCTAATAACTGATCGACCGCTTCAAAATAAGCTTCCTCAAAATCATATAAACTAAATTCCAAAACAATTGATTTTTTTTCATCCTCAGCAATAAGAAGCATTGACTCTAAAAAAACTAACAAAAATAATAATAAAAACTTTGCTCTAAAGATTTGTTGCTTGCTGATTTGATCTACAACTCGAAGAAGCAGTAAATGCTGTACAGATAAACTTTCCCAAATTATTTTCATTACTCTATTAAATATCCATGTTTAAACCATTAATTCAGATTTTTACAGTATTATATTTTTCGATTATACTTTCATTTTTCACTGCTTGCCAACCTGCTGACTTAAGCAAAAAAGCATTAATAGAGCAAACCATCGCTTTTCTTGAAAAAGAGGATCCCTTAGCTGCAATTGCATTATTGGAGATTCATATGGATACTTATGAGCAAGATGTCGCTATACTTCAATTACTTGCTAAATCTCACCTACAAGCAAATGACCCATTTACAGCAACAGTTATTTTACTGAATGCCTACGAGCTAGACTCACAAAACGCTGATCTTTTAGATTTATATTTTAAGAGCTTAAAAGCGGCTAACATGAATCCAGAAAAGATTTTATTAGACCTTGCTCAGGTATCACCTCAATCACTCAATCAAGAAGAATGGCAACAAGTATCCAACCTATGGGCTAATCAAGGGAAATTCGAAGACGCTTTGGATGCTTATTTTAAGCATCTAGGTAAAAATAAAGCTTCCAGTACTACCTCACCTGAAGCTGCACTAAAAGTTGGGGATTACTATTTAGAACTTGCGAAAACTAAAGAAGCAAAGTCCTGGTTATCCATTGCCGCCAATTCTGATTCCATTGAAGCACTTCCTGCACAACTAAAATTACTCTCTATCGAACTCCAGAAAAAAGATTGGCCCGCCCTAAGTAAACGAATCGACCTTATTGAAAAAGAATTTCCTGATGCATTGGCCTCTAGTGCATTCTCTGACTTACCACAAATTGTCAGTCAGAAATTAGACGAAAAAAAGCAAAACTCGTTACTTCAATCAAATAACTCCCAAATCATAACAGCTGGCTCTAATAAAGCAGGATCGATTCAAAATATAGAAGACTTAGAAGCTTATGCCAACCAAGTGGCCAAGCCTTATTTCGAAGAATTAGGAACTAATAGTTCCGCAACAGCTGAATTTAATCCAGAAATTGAAATCAAACCAGCTGATCCTTACTTAAGTAATTTTGAAACAGCTGAATTAGACGCATCATTTGACCCGACAACTATCGCTACAATCAGCCAAACGAAGCTGACTACAGAAGAAATAGATGCCTTAATCGATGAAGCCAATCAATCGGTCTTAAATAACGATCTAGTCACAACGGCTAATCTATATCGAAAGGTTCTTGATAACAACCCAAACCGGCATGAGATTTGGGATCGTATTGCCCAAATTTATTTTGCCAATGAAGAATACAATAGTGCTGAATCAGCTGCTCTACAAGCGATTCGCTACCAACCAAGCAATATCGTTTACACGATAAACTATTTAAATATTGCAAAGAAGACAAAATCTGAAATTCGCTTTTTATCTGAGCTATTAAGTGCTTCTAAACAGTTTTCTAATAGCCCAGAAATCACCCTTTCCCTAGCTCGTGCATACGATCGCAATAGTCGCTATCGATTCAAAGCAAAAGACTACTATACTAAATTTATTACACTTGCACCCAACCACCCTCAGCGCTCTGAAGCTGAAGCAGCCATCTCAAGGCTACCCTAAAATTTTCTTCTCTTAGCACACAATTCAAAGTGCCATCGATCTCTAAGCAATCAATCGAAACATTAAAAGCACAACTCAATCTCGTTGATGTTGTAATGCCTTATGTGCAACTTAAGCAATCAGGTCGATCGTGGACAGGCTTGAGCCCTTTTACTCAAGAAAAGACACCCTCTTTCTATGTGCATCCCGATAAAGGATTTTTCAAATGCTTTAGTACAGGTGAAGGTGGCGACTGTTATTCCTTCATCATGAAGGTAGAAAACCTCGAATTCTATGAAGCAGTTGAATTTTTGTCCCAGAAATTCAATATCCCAATACAATATGACAAAGGCAACCAAAGCCCTAAAGAACTCTCTCTTCGTAAACAAGCTTTAGAAATTCATTCCTTTGCAACCGAGTGGTTCCACAACTATTTTATAAAAAGCGAGGAAGCTGAACCTGTGCGCTTATATTGGCAAAACCAAAGACGATTTTCTCTTGATGTAGCCAAAGAATTTAAAATTGGCTATGCTCCAATTAGTTCAAAGGCACTCGCTTTAGCTGTAGAAAAAAAACAATTTTCAGTTGAAGCATGTAAAGCTTCCGGACTTTTTTTTGTAAATGAAAGAGCCAATCAATTTGCCCAATTAAAGCCGCGGTTTCGTGGACGGTTGATGATTCCGATCAAGGACATCAATGCCCGTGTGGTCGCCTTTACAGCTAGGCAACTTGAACAAACTCCAGAAGATGATCCCTCGCAAAAGGCCAAATACGTCAATTCACCAGAGACGCTACTTTTCCATAAAAGCAAATTATTATTTGGGATGGATCACGCTCGAAAACATCTTAAATCAACACCTTATTTTATTCTCGTAGAAGGACAACTCGATGCCATCCGCTGCTGGTCGCTTGGACTGAACACCGCAATCGCTCCGCAGGGTACCGCTATCACAGAAGAACAATTACTTTTATTAAGACGGTATGAACCCTCCAAAATTGAATGCCTACTCGATGGCGATATGGCAGGAAAGAAAGCCGCTCTACGTACACTACCTTTAACCTTTAAAGTTGGGCTTGAATTTAGTTATTTAACCCTTCCCGAAAAAAGTGACCCGGATGATTTGCTCTGCTCCAAAGGTACTGAAGCACTTGAAGAATTACGCTCTCAAGCATTTGGCCCTATCCAACTATTATTAGAAAGCTTGCTTCCGAAAGGTTCTTCCTCTTCTACACAAGAAAAAATAAAAGCATCTAAGCATATCTTTGAGCTACTGAGTCATCTAAAATCACAAATCGCCCAAGAAGATTATTTACAAGAAGTAAGCAAAAATGCCCAAATAAGCATGCAAAGTCTTACCAAGGATTTTCTTGAATTTAAAAAAATGAAAGCGAGACAATCAAGCTATCAGAAAAATGCCCAAGAAAATGAACCTAAACAAAACATACAAATAATAGAAGACTCGCCCTTGACACAAACGCATTGGGAACTTTTGTATCTTACCTTAAAGTTTCCCGAGTATGGAAAACAAATTGCATATACGATCGATTCTGATTCACTACAGAAAAAGAGTCTAAGTGGAAAATTTCTTTCTAAATTACTCGCTGAATTTTACGAAACAACAAATACTAGTTCTATTGATACCGAGTCCCTTATTGAAACAAACGAAGAAAGGCAATTATTAGCCGATATTCATACCAAAGAACTTCACATCGATGATCCAATTAAGCTTATAAATGAATGCCTTAGAACTTTAAAAAAGAACGTCTTAAACCAAAAGAAAACCTTATTAACTCAAAAAATTCAACAAACCGACTCAAATGATGTGAAATTCATTGAATTGATGAAAAAAGTTAAACAAATTAATCAAGAATTGATTGATACTCAGAATTTAGCTATTCAGTAACTTAAAATATATTATGGCACAAAAAAAATCTACTAAAGCTACCAAAAAAGCACCGGCTAAAAAAGTAAGTACTAAGAAAACTGCAAAGAAGGTAACAAAAAAAGCTACTCCAAAAAAGGTTGCAAAAAAATTGCCGGCTAAAAAAGCAATTGCTAAAAAAGCGGCTAAGAAAACGGTAACAAAAAAAGTCGCTAAGAAGAAAGCACCGACAAAAAAGGTCGCTGTAAAAAAATCAGCAGCCAAAAAAGCTGTTAAAAAGAAAGCAACTCCAAAGGCGACAAAGCAAATAGAAACAAAGTCGGACACAACTAAAAAGGCTCCAAAAACCAAAAGGCGAAAATTATCAGCTAAATCACAAGATAAACTGAATGCCCGTATTCGTGAACTTATTCGCCAATCAAAAGAGCAAGGATTTCTTACTTATAAAGATATAAATAAATCTTTACCGAATAGTATCAATAATCCTGAGGACATTGAAAATGTAATCTCAATTCTACAAAATTTAGAAATTGATATTCTCAACGATACGGAGGTTGAGGCCTTCAAAGCTCGACAAGAGGAAAGTGAAGAAAAAGAAGTACGAACATCTCAAAATGATATTTTGGATGATCCAGTAAGAATGTATCTTAAACAGATGGGGCAAGTTCCTCTTTTGACTCGTGAAGAAGAGGTTGCTATCTCAAAACGTATTGAGAAAGCAGAACTCAAAACACAAAATTCCCTATTCTCAACTGCTCTAACTTTAGAATTCCAAAATAATATTATTCAGAAATTGATCAATCGTGAAGAGCGTTTTGATCGAGTGATTCTAGATAAGAAAATAGATAGTAGAGAAGCTTACTTTCAGGGACTTCCAAAATTGCTTGAAGACGCTCAAAAGCTCGGAACTAAGATTTATTCTGCATGGAATTCGATACAAACAAGTACAACCTCTTCGAATAAAAAGCGAGCCGAGACTCGTATGAAAAAGTATGAAGCAGAATTGGCAGTCATTTTCAAAAAGTACTGTTTGAAATTAAAAATATTTGAAGACTTTATCAAAAACCTACTTCCCGTTTATCGAGAAATTAACGATATAATTGATGATTTATCTTTAGTGAAGAAAATCTCAGCACGCCGTAAAAAGAAAGTAGATACAAAAGCAGCGAACAAGCGTTTATTAGCATTGAGAGATGAATTTAAAATTGATCCAAAAATATTGGTAGAAATAATAAGCGAAGTTCGCCAAGGATTAAGAGAAGCACACAAAGCAAAAACCGAGATGGTTGAAGCCAACCTACGCTTAGTGATTTCAATCGCTAAAAAATACACAAATAGAGGGCTCTCTTTCCTAGACCTTATCCAAGAAGGCAATATGGGACTGATGAAAGCGGTAGAAAAGTTCGAATACCGAAGAGGCTACAAATTTTCGACCTATGCGACTTGGTGGATTCGTCAAGCGATCACTCGATCTATTGCTGACCAAGCAAGGACTATTCGCATTCCCGTCCACATGATAGAAACATTGAATAAAGTCATGCAGGTACAGAAGCAGCTTTTACAAGAATTAGGACATGAACCTACAGCCGAGGAAGTTGCTGAAGAGATGCACCTACCTATTGACCGTGTTCAATCCATCATGAAAATGGCCCAGCAACCAATTTCATTACAAAGCCCTGTTGGCGATTCCGATGACACCAATTTCGGTGACTTTATTGAGGATAAAGGTGCAGAAAATCCTTACGACATGACTGCTTACAGTTTACTGAGAGAAAAGATCACGGATGTTTTGGATAGTTTAACCGAACGAGAAAGGCGCGTACTATCTCTAAGATTTGGTTTGATTGATGGATATTCTAGAACGCTCGAAGAAGTGGGCAAACAATTTAAAGTAACACGTGAACGTATTAGACAAATTGAAGCGAAAGCTTTAAGAAAAATGAGACATCCTACACGCATTCGTCAATTACACGGCTTTTTTGAAGGAGACATCAATTTAGATAAGCCTGGAATGGATAGTATAACACGTGATAACCAAAAAAAATAAATTAATGAACTTAATCTTACTAAATTTCTTTCTAATAACTGTTTTTCTACTAACCTCTTGCAACAGTTCAAATTCAATTCGCCTTAAAGGTAGCTCTGACTCAAAAAAGGATGATTTTTCTAATGTAGAAATAGTTAAAGAAATAGAAGGAGCATCTATTGTTCATATAGATCAGAAGCAAAGAATCGTGACTATACGGAGTAACAAAGTCTTAAATAAAGGCTATTATATTACAATTTCATCGCTCTCTGAAAAAGAAAGCTCTGTGCTTAAGCTTTATGATGCTTCTTATGAATCACTATTTATTGCAGATATTCTGGAAGGTTCGCCTAAAATCAATGATTCTATCGCTCAAGCTACTAAAGAACGAAGTAAAGAATTAGACCAGAACTACACTGAGGCAGATATTGACTAATTAATTTCTTATTATAGCGTACCATCATGTCTTATTTACATACTGCATTTTTATCGAATCTTAGCGGGTGGGAACTGGTTCTTATCTTTGCTGTAATCCTCTTATTTTTTGGTGCAAAACGACTGCCAGAACTATCAGAATCACTAGGGAAATCACTCAAACGATTTAAAAAAGCAACTTCAGAAGTTGAAGAAGAAGTTCGTTCAGCTTTAGACACGGAAAACACTAAGGAAGAGGCATCCACCAACAAAAACAATACAGAATCAAATGCTTGTTCGATTGATGACAACCAAGACGATTCAACAAAGGCTTAATAACTGATTAATTAGGCTAGGAGCGACTCAATTTTTTCACAAAATATTTTGCTTCCTGTGAAATAGGGACATGTGGGAAGAGACGGGTGAAACTCTCTTAAAGGGAAAGGTGATTCGTTAAAAAAATGAAACTCGTTCCCTACGGCTTTAGCTAAAGCATAAGTAGCAGCTATATCCCAGACTTTTGCTCGTACATCTAGCACCCCTTCCAAATAAGCTTGCGCAGCTAAAGTGCCTAGCAAAGTGCTACTGCCTAAAGCCCGTATTTTAAAGTCACTGAAAATGGGTATCAGCTTTTTAAAAAGACCAGGCTCAATCGGAAATTGTAAACCAATTATTTTCTGAGCCTCTATATCGTTACTCAATGATGCGTATTTTTGCTGATCCTTCAAAAGCCCATAGCTAGGACCACCCTCAAATAAACTATTTATACTAAAATCATAAACAAAGCCATAAACAGGAACTCCCTCATGAAGTAATGCTAGAGAAATACCACATAAAGGAAACCCTAGAGCAAAATTATTTGTGCCATCTATAGGGTCCAAAACCCATGAAAAATCTCCACTTAATTCTATCGGAGAAGCGTTGGCGCTCATTTCCTCACTACAAAAATCATCATCAGCAAAATCATTTTTTAAACAGGCAAACAAGTTTTCAGAAATAGCAATATCAGCGAAAGTCACACGCGAGGCATCTGCTTTCCAGTCACTACTGACTTGACCAAAATGTCGCCTAAAAAAAGCAATCTGATCTTTGATTGCAACCCTACCCGCATTAATTCTATGACGGATTGCTATTTCTAATTTAAGTTTCGCTTGTCGACTTAATGATTTCTTTTTCATTAGCTTAAATAGGGTTACTACAGTATATATTGAAGATTAGTCTCAACCTTAGAATACTTCAGTTTAACCACTAATTGAAAAATTAGAATGTTGCCTAAGACTCACTCCCGTTTCTTTTTCAATACTTTTAATAAATACATCGAGCTCGGACTCAACCGCTTCTATAAAATTCATTACTTCTGTTTCATCCCCTTCCGCTAAAAGTTCAACACGCCCATCCTGTAGATTTTTTACATAGCCAGTTAGCTCAAAGCCTTTAGCAATTGAGACAACCTGATAACGAAACCCGACACCTTGGACACGCCCAGTAAAAAACTCATGCAAAAAAAACGATTGAGATTCCATAATGCAATAAAGATTAAACATGAAAATCTATAAAATAAATCCCTAAAATAAAGAAAATTGAGGTTGATCTTTAGGAAATAAGATTCATAAAAATACATATAGAAATTATCCTAACATGACTGACTATAATTTTGATTCAGACGAAAGTAATTGGGATCATTTGTCTAATGAATCTAATTGGAATGAGGCTCAGTGGCGAAACTATCTTCGTATGACTGAAAAAGATTCCGCTCGGTTCTTGTCTATTTACAACAGTGTTAAAGATAAGACTAACCATTTAGATGAAGCTGCCTCTTTAATGGGCTGGGATGGCGATGATATTTCTTTAATTGAGGAAGATTTAAATGCAGAAGATGCAGAAGAGACCATAAATTCCAATGAGTTTTCTAACCTTCCTTACACACTTCATAAGCATCCAGTGTTTATAGTGACAAAGGCCTTGTATAAATACCTTAATCAAAGCTGGAGTCATTTTTTAAACAACAACAACCCTTCAATTTCACCAAAACTTTGTTGGGACTTTGCACAAACTCTTCACTTAGGAGAATTCAATGTCTTACTTGCAATACAATCCTTAGATTTGGGTGACTATGGCTTAGCAATATGCCACTTAAAAAACAGTTTGGCAGAGTTAAACCAATCACTACGGATACTCAACGATTTATCTCATAATGATGAAGAATTTCTCAATGCTTTTACACACGAATTACGCATTCGTATATTTGACCTTCGAGAACTTTGGATTCGAGTGATGAATGATTGTCGTTATGAGTCTCAAAGAAGAAGCGATAAAGATATGGAATAAAGTTCCAATCCTCTTACATCACAAACCCTATTGATCTGAAACTATGAAACGAAACAATTCATTTTTGATATCGTTTATCGCTGGCTTTATATTGTTCTTATTTTCTTTGCCTAAACTTTATGCAACATCCTTGCTAAACGGTCCAATGCTATCGGATTTAACCTATCGAGAGGCACAAATTTGGACGCAAACAGAATACCCTGCATTCGTTTCGATTCATTATTTTGAAACCAGTAATCCAGATAAAAAGCATGTCACTTCTAAAATAAAAACAACAGAAGCAAGTGGATATACTGCCAACTTTTTATTAACAAAGATCGAACCTAACCGAAACTATACTTACGCCATTGAAGTCGATGGTGAACTCAGTTCAGAAAAACACACATTTAATAGCTTAAATTACTATTATGAAAAAGAACCGCCACCCGATGTTAAGATTGCCATCTTAGGATCCCATTATGCAGTGGAGCCCGAATTTGAACCACCCTACAGAAAATTAGGTGGTGGCTATGGTATTTTTGAAAGTGTATACGAAACACAACCAGACCTTGTCTTATGGACAGGCAATACTGCACATCTAAGAAAAAGCGACATCGATTCTCAAAACGGATATTTTAAACGCTATTCCTATGCCCGTTCGTTCGTCCAGCCTAAAGAACTATTAGCAGAAATTCCTAACTTAGGAATTTGGAGTTATAATGATTATGGCATCAATGGATCTGGGAAGGAAATGCCTTTAAAGCAAATTGCAAAAAAGGCTTTCTCCACATTTTGGCCCAAATCAGCACTTGTTGCTCACCAAGAAGCATTCTGCTATACTCATAAAATATCTGATGTTGAATTATTTTTTCTAGATGTTCAGTCACAAAGAAAAACACACATTTCTACAGATTCGAAAGTAGCTATCTTAGGTAAAGAACAAATCGAATGGTTGAAAGATGCTCTAATTACGAGTACGGCAAATTTTAAGATAATTGTTTCTGGTGCTCCTATACTCAATCCGTCTAAGGAAGAAAAAAATCTGTCATTTGCTGAAGATGAGAAACAATATCTTTTAGAATTACTAAAGACCCATAAAATCCCAGGTTTATTTTTCGTCAGCGGAGGATCTTATAAGGGAGAACTTACACGAATTTCCCATTCTACGCATTATAATTTCTTCGATCTAACTGTTGGACCAAGTACTGCTATGCCTCTTGATGAGGATAATGAACTCAATTTTTTCAGAATACCAGGGACAAATACCTTTGAACAACAGTATACAATACTCGAAATTAAAGGTGATGAGGAGGATCGATTTCTTAAGATGCAAATATTCAGTTTAGCAGGTTTAGAACTTTGGTCTCGTACAATCAAAGCAAGTGAACTCCTTGTATATGAGTAAAACTTCTTTTAAAAAGCGCCTTCTGAATTGATTAATCGACAACTTCAGCTAGGTTTAAAGTATGCTTTTAGCGGAAAAACAACAATCGATAGTTGAAGAGTTAGGCCTCATCCCAGATGCTTATGAGCGCTTAGGCTACTTAGTTGAATACGGAAAAAAATTAGGAGTGCTAGACCCTTCGCTTAAAATTGACCAATTCATGATTGAAGGCTGTTTATCCCAATTGTGGATAGTCCCAAAATTTGAATCTGGTAAATGTATATTCCAATCCGAATCTGACTCAGCAATTGTCCATGGTATTGCCGGACTACTCTGTGATTTTTACAGCCACCAACCTCCAGAAGAAATCATCAATAATGATGCAAGTTTTCTTGGCGATGTTGGGATAAGCCAACACTTGTCGCCTAATAGAAGAAATGGCCTAAGTAAAATCGTTGAATTCATTCAGCACTTCGCAAAATCCTGCCAAGAAAATTAAGCCTATCCATCTGTTCGCTGAATAACAATGTGTTGAACATCAATTAAATTGTTAGCGAATCCAGCAATACAATAGCTAAAATAATAGCGCCACTTTCGCTGAAATTTCTCGTCAAATCCTAATGCTTCTACTTCTTCAGATGATTTAACGAAATTTTCATCCCAGCAATTTAAGGTCTTCGCATAATCTGCCCCAAAAGAATAGACATCCTTTATCTCTATACCATCAATTTGATCAATATGCTTTTGAATAATTCCCAATGATGGTAGATGTCCACCTGGGAAAATATTTTTCTGAATCCAGTCACAACTTCTAGAATATGCTTTATAATCAGAATCACGTATTGTAATCGCTTGCAGTACAGCTATACCATTTTTCTTTAATACTTCTTTAATTTTCTTAAAATAACATTCCAAATATTCTTTACCCACTGCTTCAATCATTTCACAGGAAATGACATTATCATAAAGAGCAGTCTCATCTCGATAATCTTGCAAAGCTACTTCTACAGATCCCTGCTGAGCACGATCTTTTAATTTAGATACCACATAATCATGTTGTGCTTTTGACAAAGTAATTGTTTTTACAGAGCACTGTCTATCTGAAGCTTCAAAGGCTAAAGCACCCCATCCAGAGCCAATCTCCAAAATACGATTACCTGCCTGAAGATCAGAAAGGTCAAGAATTCGGCGAATTTTGTTTAATTGGGCCTCTTCTAAATTCAGTAATTGCCCGTCATAATAAGCTGAAGAATAACTCATACTTGAATCAAGAAATGTTTTGTAGAAATCATTGCTTAAATCATAGTGTGCTTGAATGTTAAATAGACTATTTTTCTTATTGTTTTTTCTTAAAAAATGAAAGATACAATTGAACCAATGGTGAATTAAAGAAAGCCCTTTTTGGTAAGGACCAAACTTTTGAACGTTAGCACCTAATAGTATCAATAGTTTAGACAAATCAGGACTTGACCAAATGCCATCAACATAAGTGTCACCGAGAGCAACGCTGCCACCAGAAATAACTCGAGAATAAAAAACTCTATCATGAATCACTAACTCGGCATAAGAATCAGTAGGTTCCCCATAATATACAACTGACCCATCGCAATAAGTAACTTTCAAAGATCCCTCTGTCACTGTACTTAAAATAGACTGCCAGACTTTTTTCCACAGATTAAACCTCCATCGATTTTTAGATTGCATATCATTATTAAGTATTTTTGACATTACTCGAAAATATTAAATTTTGGGAAACCAAGGAAAAAAAACATTCGTTTCTTTTTGATACAACCTGTAAGCATCGCCTCGACTCTCTAAAGAAGACAATTCAGCAAAAGGAACTCCAGTGATATGCCTTAAAAAAATGTACATCGCTACAGGTCCGATTAAAGAAATATACATACGCTCACTTCCGCAGGCTAGGCCAACAAAACTTAACCAGAAAAGCCATTCAAAGAAATAATTGGGGTGTCGTGAATATCGCCAAAAGCCATCCTTGCAGACCTTTAGTTTGTTTTTTGGATTTGAAGAAAATCGATTTAACTGGATATCTGAAAGTGTTTCACCCGCTAGAGCTAGACAACCAATTATCAGTCCAAATACTTGAAATCCTAAAAAACTGATCTCGCTTGATTCCATTGCCGCTTTAATCGGAAATAAAAAGATAAAGATAAAGAAAACCTGAAGAAGGAAAAAAAGAAGAAACACCCATTTCCAATATACTCCAGAATGATTTTTCAATCTTTGGTATCGAGAATCTTCTTTATCACTGAGGATCCGATTAAAAAATAAATGCATCCCCATTCGCAAAGACCATAAAAGCATTAATGCTAAGGCGGCCCATGCACTGAATGACTGTGTGTTAAGTTCAAGGAAAAGAACTACTGTTCCTGCACCTAAGCCCAAAGACCAAACAATATCCATTAAGGACATTTTATTTATCTTAAGAGCAATGCCGTACATTATTACAGCATAGAAAACAAACCCTATCCAAATACTTAAACTTAGCACTTATTCTCTTTCTAGTTCTAAGCGGGCTGCTTCTTCATAAATTGCTTTAGGGTATACTTTTAGGTCCCAGATTAGTCCGAGTTTTTCCAAACCCCTTAAGAGCAGAAAAGACAAATCGAATTCCCACCAGTACATACCTTGTCGAGCTGAATGGGGGTATCGGTGGTGATTGTTGTGCCAGCCTTCACCAAATGTAAGCATTGCAACCCACCAATTGTTACGACTTTCATCTTCATTTTTGAAACGCTTGTTTCCGATGATGTGAGTGACTGAATTGACGCAAAAAGTTACATGGTAAACTAAAGCTGTACTTAAGAAAAATCCCCACATGACAAGTTGCCAACCACTCGTTCCAAGTTCAGGATAATTAAAATTCAATCGATTCCCGACAAAAAATAGAATTAAGCCTAATGAAACCGCTGGTATAGCATGCCAGCGATCTACAAACCTTAGCTCTGGAAATTTATACAAATCTTTGACTTTATTCGTGTCTGTACCGCCGTAGGTTTGACATAAAACCCATCCAAGGTGTGCCCAGAATACATCTTTTGCCACAGGTGAATGTACATCTTCTTCGGTATCAGAATGTTGATGATGATGCCTATGATGAGCGGCCCACCACATGGGCCCCATTTGAGCGGCTGATGTTCCTACCCAAGCTAAGACAAACTGAAAAAAACGACTTGTCTTAAAAGAGCGATGAGAAAAATAGCGGTGGAAACCAGCAGTAAGGGCAAATACCCGGACAAAATAAGTAATTAATAATGCCCAAACAGCCACCCAACTAAATCCTGTAAAAAAAATACCAATACAGGCTAAGTGCATAAATACTAATGGTGAAGAAACAATTAACAAACGATTTTCTTGCTCTTCTAAGGTATGTTTAAGGATTTTCTTCAACCAATTCACAATATAAATAAAAATACACAAAAAAGTCTAAAATAAAAGTCAATTATACGGATTTATTGAGTAAGTTAATTTTTTTCATGTCGATTGGTAAGTATGCCAAAAGTTTATCAGTTCGAAAAAAAACAAGTGATTAAAACAGATATGGAAACTGCTTGGGATTTCATGCGGTCACCAGCAAATTTAAATAAGATTACCCCGCCTGATATGACTTTCACTATTCTAAGTGATTTACCTGATGTCATGTTTGAAGGACAAATCATTCGTTATAAAATTAAAATTCCATTCATTGGAGAACAAAATTGGGTCAGTGAACTAAAACATATCAAAGACAAACACTCATTTGTTGATGATCAACGAATTGGTCCTTATAAGTTGTGGTATCACTATCATCAGATCGAAGAATGCTCAGGAGGGGTGGAATTCACTGATCACATTACCTACTCTATTCCCTACGGTTTATTTGGTGAGTTTGCACATTGTATCTATGTTAAAAATCAGTTGAAAAATATCTTTGATTACAGAGAAAAAACAACCCCAACCCTTTTAGAAAAATAATAATACATCCTTAAGGATAAAGCTGTTTCTTGAATTGACATAAATTTCCCAGCCTATCTAATTTCGATTACTTAAAGAGAGTAAAACTAGTTACATTACTCACTTTCCTCTTACTTATAAAAAGTAATTTATCTAAACTGAGGATCTCTACACTAGTTCTACCAAACTATATTAGTTAATCCTTTCGTACCAACGTATATCATTATTTTATCTATGAGCGAATCCGCTGAAGAAGAAAATCCTATTGATCAAATTGCTGTTTCAGGTGTTTTAGAAATTTCAAAAAACCAATCTGGACAACTGCTTGACCCAAGTCGCAATGGCAAGACTCAGCCATGTGATCCTTTTATGCCTAGAGAATTAATCAAGCGATTTAAAATCAAAAAAGGTAGTTTTATTCAAGGCATTGCCCAAAAAAACGAGCGTTTCCCCAATCCAAAAGTTCGCTTCATAGAAACGATTGATTCAAAGCCCATTGATTCAAGAAAAGGACAATATAACTTTCAACAACTCACAACTATTGCTCCGGATGAACACCTACGCTTAGAAAGCAAAGATGGACGCTTAACCACTCGTATAATTGATTTATTTTGTCCAATTGGAAAAGGTACCCGAGGTTTAATAGTTGCTCCGCCAAGAACAGGAAAGACGACTTTACTTCATGATATAGCTCATGGAGTGACTGAAAACCATCCTGAGTGCCACCTTATTGTTTTGCTAATTGATGAACGGCCCGAAGAAGTAACCGATTTTAAAAGAAGTGTTGATGCCGAAATTTATGCTTCCTCAAATGATGAAGAATTAGAAAATCATTTGAGAATTGCAGAAATAGCGATTGAGCGCTCTAAACGCCTCGTAGAATCTGG
>MDSV01103114.1_pt1 | contig 14769 bp, 16 predicted proteins | sample 810851 | NCBI WGS metagenome assembly MDSV01 (sample SAMN05326640, study PRJNA326480) | marine metagenome | isolation source: seawater | place: Atlantic Ocean: North East | collected 2012 | reverse complement strand
TTTCAAGCGTGATAGTGAAATTCGTTGGACAAGACCATTACATGAGGTGATTACAGGTTGTAAAACATATGCACATTTACCACCACACGAGGAATTAAGTTTGTATCATCCAAAGACAAAGAAAAAACAAGAGGCACAGAATAAATTTTATATGGATAATTTCAGTAGAGATTTATTAAGCAGGGAGTTATAGGTGAATTTTGGTTTAATAATAGATGGTATAGGAACTAATGATATGAGTTCTTTTTATATCAAAGACGATCAAGCTTATACATTCGGAGATGATAAACCATACTCACCATCTCATATGCTGGGTAGTGTTGGTAGTAAATGTTTTATAAGTACGTTTAATTACCCATGGCTTTTTGAAAATGGTCACTTCATAAATTGGTCAGAATTTAAATATGATTTACCAGATTTAGATTTGGATTTAATATTTGTGGTTAGGGAAAGAAGTTTAGCTAGAACAGATGGTTTTTGGGATGGTTGGTGTGAGGTTGATCAACTTAGAAAAAAGTATCCAAAGGCTAAGATAGTTGGATTCTTAAAAGAGATATGGGTTGGAGAACCTTTTGATTATAATCATGTGAAACATTTGGCTAGGATAGAGTTTTTAAAACAATGTGATACTGTTCTAATGAATCGACCAGATGATAAGATCGGAGTATTTGAACAACTCAGAGATAAGGTTGGTAAACCATTTAACTTTGTAGCACAACCACATAACATAGATTATTTTTATGATACGTTTGGTGGGAATCAACATCAGAGTATATGGGCTTACCTACCACAACATCCACCGAGGAGAGCAAACACATATGAATTTGCAAATTATATAGGAAATAAGTTTAATATACAAGTGAGATATAAAACTAGTGATACACAGATACCTTTAAGAGAATTTATTAATGGGTGGTCATCTTGTATGTATCATTTTAATCTTGATCCGATTGATTATTTTCCAGGCAAACAAGCAGTGCATACAGCTAGTGTGGGTACGATAAACATCGGTGGTGTAAATGATAATCATTTTCTGTTATATCCTGAAACAGCGACAAATGATACAAAGGTATTAGAAGAAAGATTTACAGAGTATTACGAAGATGATGATAAAAGAAATCAAGTAATGCAATATGCATGGGATAAACTAAACGAAGTATTTAGTTTTGATGCAGTAAGAGAACAAATAAAAAATATGAGGTATTAACGTGGATAAAAAGATACTGGTTACTGGTGGAACTGGCATGGTTGGTAAGTATTTACAACAAATACTACCAGAAGCTAAATACATCGGTTCTAAAGATTGTGACTTAACAGATGTTAAACAAGTTGATGAATTATGGGGTGATTATAAACCAACTAATGTAATTCATTTAGGTGCTAAGGTTGGTGGTATTGTAGAGAACTTAAATAGTCCTGCGGAGTTTTATAATATAAACACTATAATGAATACAAATGTATTGTCTATGTCACATAAACATGATGTGGATAGATTCACAGGTATTTTAAGCACTTGTATGTATCCAGATGTAGTTGAAACATATCCAATGACAGAGAGTGATATCCATCTAGGAGCTCCATCATTTGCAAATTTTAGTTATGGGTTTACCAAAAGATCATTGTCAGTTGGAATAGAAGCTTATAACAGACAATATAATAGACAATATAATTACCTAATACCTTGTAATTTATATGGGGAGTACGATCACTTTGATGATCCTGAAAAATGTCATTTCATAACAGCTTTGATACGAAAGATAATTGATGCTAATAATAGTGGTCAGCGTGGTATAGAGTTATTTGGAACTGGTAAACCGCTAAGACAGTTCATGCATGCAAGTGACTTAGCGAGGACAATTAAGATTGTTATAGAACATGATATAATTGAGAGCTTTAATGTGGCAAGCCCAGAAGAAAATTCAATTGGTGAAATGGCAGAAATAACATTAAAAGCTTTAAACTTTGACTTAGAAATAAATTACAATACAGAGAAACCAGATGGTCAGTATAGAAAAACCGTTAGTTGTGATAGGATGTTATCCCTTATAAAAGGTTTTGAGTTCACTAGATTAGAAGATGGTGTGATCAGAGTCTATGATGAAGTTGTAAAAAAATATGGGTGGTTATAATATGTTTTGGCCTTTAATGAAAGATTGTATAACTGATGAGGATAGAAAATCATTGGTGGATTTTATTCAAACAAGTGATAGATACACGAATGGCCCAAAGGTAAAGGAGTTTGAAAAACAATGGTCGGAATGGTTGGGAGTAAACCATTCACTTTTTGTATCATCTGGTAGTACAGCTAACATGCTTCTACTGTCAGCAATTAAAACACGATATAATTTAAAAGATGGTGATAAGGTTCTAGTACCAGCAATGACTTGGGTAACCAACATAGCTCCTATTATTCAGTTGGGATTGAAACCTATATTTTGTGATGTAGATAATAAGAACTTTAGTTTTGATTTGGAACATATGGCTATGTTACACCAAGAACATCCAGATATCAGATTGGTATTCGTAACTCATTTATTTGGAATACCAGCTCCTATCAATGAGTTTAAACGAATTATTCCTAATGCTTTTTATATCGAGGATTGTTGTGAATCACACGGTGCAGAAATATATGGAAAGAAAGTTGGAACACTTTCAGAAGGTTCAACCTTTAGTTCTTACTTTGGTCACCACATGACAACAGTTGAGGGTGGATTTGTAAGCACAGATGATACCGAGTTATATGAATTGATGAAAGCAAAACGTAGTCATGGTTTGGCAAGAGAATGTTCTGATGAGGTTTATCAAGAATATATCAAACAATATCCAGATGTGGATAAAAGGTTTATGTTTATTACTGATGGGTATAATTTTAGAAACACCGAATTTGGTGGTGTTTTGGGATTATCACAGCTACCTAGATTGGATTCTATAATAAAGAGAAGAAGAGAGGTTTGTGATAAGTTTTATGAAATACTGTTGGACTATTGGGATGTATTTGAATTACCAGATTTTGAAGGTAATAGTAGTTTCTGTTTACCATTTATTCTAAAGGACAGAGCTGAGCGAATGAAATTTCAAGAACACTTAGAAAGTAAGGGTATTGAGACCAGACCGTTATGCAGTGGTAATTTATTACGACAACCTTTTTTATCAGAGTATGAACCATTTAAGGAATTTCCAAAGGTAGACTACTTACATTATCACGGTTTTTTTATTGGTAATAATCATTTGATTACAGATAATGATATTGAAAAGTTAAAAACTATAATAGATGACTATTTCAAAGTATTATAAATATTACTTAACTCTACACGAACATCCAAAGTGTAAGTTATTACACTTTATTGGGCAGGTGGTTACATTACTATTTATGGCAACAATTTTATATAATTCATATTGGTATTTAATTATTATAGTTCCATTCGTAATCTATCCATTTGCTTGGAGTGGACATTATTTTTTTGAAAAGAATAAACCTGCAGCATTTAACGAACCGATCAAAGCAAAGATTTCTGATTGGATAATGTTTAAGGACATAATATTAGGGAGGTTTAGAATATGGTAAAAAGGATTTTAGTTACAGGTGGAGCTGGTTATATAGGAACATCATTAGTTCCTAAACTGCTTGACTTAGGACATGAGGTTACGGTATTTGATAATTTAATGGTTGGTGGTAATCAATTACTTCCATTTTTTAAGTATGATAATTTTAAATTTGTTCGTGGTGATATAAGAAAGATAGATGAACTAAAAGAGGTTGTAAAAGATAAAGATGTGATAATACACCTAGCAGCATTGGTTGGATTTCCAGTATGTAGGTTAAATCCACAGTTGGCTAGAGAGATTAATGTAGATGGTACAGTTAATTTAATAGATTCATGTACAGATGAACAGGTCATATTCTACGGTTCTACTGGTAGTAATTATGGAGCAGTAACTGATATATGTACAGAGGAAACACCACTACATCCATTGAGTTTATACGGTGAAACCAAGACCAAAGCTGAACAATTACTGATGAAAAGGGGTAACACCATAGCTTACAGATTTGCAACAGCTTTTGGAGTATCACCGAGATTTAGGTTAGATTTACTTATTAATGATTTTTCATACAAATGTATAAAAGATGGTTATCTTGTGGTTTATGAGAAAAACTACATGAGAACATTTATCCATGTATCAGATATAGCAGAGTGTTTTACCTTTGGTATAAAAAATATGGATAAAATGATGGGTAATGTTTTTAATGTTGGTGATGATAATATGAATCATAGTAAAGAAGAAGTGTGTAATATGATCGGTAAAAAAACAAATGCATTCATACACTATGAAGAGATAGGAGAGGATGCTGATCAGAGAAACTATGTGGTTAGTTATGAGAAGATTAGAGATTTAGGATTTAAAACCAGTATATCTGTAGAACATGGTATAGATGAGGTTATAAATGCATTAAAGGTAACAGATTTTCAAAATCAATACACGAACGCTAGGTATATTTAATGAAGGAAATGGTATCATTTGTAGGATTGGGTAAGTTAGGACTACCATTATCTACCATATTTGCTAAGAATGGTGTACCCATCATGGGTATTGATACTAATCAAGCTCTGGTTGATAAATTACATAAATCAGAACTACCATTTTTTGAAGATGATTTAGAAGAACATCTAAGTTTAGCTAAAGATAATATTGAGTACACCACGAGTTATGCTGGGGTGGTTGATAAAACTGATATCAGTATAATACTAGTGAACACTCAAATCGGAGATAGTTATTCATCAAATGTAGTTGAGTCTGTAATTACAAATATATGTAATGAATTGGTAAAATCAAATAAAAGGTATCATTTATTTATTCTGAGTAGTACTGTTATGCCAGGAGAAATAAAAGATAAATTAATACCAATGATAGAGAGACTTACAAATAGAAAATTAAACAAGGGGTTTGGATTTTCTTATGTACCTGATGTGGTAAAATTGGGTTCGGTAATACATGATTTTCAAAATCCTGATATGGTTATCATTGGTAGTAGTGATGATCATGCTGGTAAAATTACAAAAAAACTATACGATGGTATTGTTAATGATCCACCAGTAGTAGAGGTAACACTAGAAGAAGCTGAGATTGCTAAGGTTACGTTGAATGCTTACCTTGTTAGTAAGATTAGTTTTGCTAACTTTATTTCCAATTTATGTGAACGGGTGGATAATGTTAATGTTGATAATGTTACCAATGCTATAGGTTATCATAAACCTATAGGTCATAAATTTTTGAAAGGTGGGTTGGGGTTTGGTGGTACTTGTTTTCCTAGAGATACTAAAGCTTTTATTGATTTTTCTAGAGATGTAGGACATCACGCATCACACATAATTGCTACAGATCAAATAAATAATAATCAACATAAAGATTTGTATGAGAGGGTAGTTGGTTATGATAGAAAATCTATAAGTATTTTAGGGTTATCATTCAAACCAAACACACCTGTAATACAAGAGTCTCCATCACTAAAATTAGCTGAACGATTGGTTAAGATTGGTAAAGAAGTTAATCTTTATGATCCATTATGTATTGATCAGGTTAAATCTATATTTTCTAATTTTCCGTACACTAAGATGAAAGATAAACCAGTTGTAAATTATCATGACTCTTTGAAAGAATGTTTTCAAGCTGGTGAATTGGTTATTGTTGCATTACCGTGTGATGAGTTCAAGGTAATTAATGATGATTGGAAGAGTTTTTATAACCAAATGATTTTAGATTGTTGGAGAATACTAAATCCGAATGACTTTAAAATGATAGAGTATAGATGTTTAGGTAAAAAGGAGTTAAAATGAATAATTTCAGCTATGAACAATATGTAAGTATCATTAGTATGATAAAGGGTAAATTACCGATAGTGGATTTTAATGATGTACTTGAAACTAACCTTGATAAATTTTGTGTTTTAAGACATGACATCGAGTTTTCAGTAGATAGAGCTTTGAAACTAGCTAAGGTTGAACATTCACTTGGTGTGGTTTCTACATATACGGTACAGTTAAGAAACAATACATATAACGCTCTCTCAGAAAAAAATATTGAAGCAGTTAAGGAAATTAGGGATTTAGGTCATAGCGTTGGGTTACATCAAAATCCACCACAGATGTCTGATGATAAATTAATTGGTTATATATTAAAGGACATAGAAACACTTGAACACTATTATGGTTTTGAAGTTGACAGATATGCTTTTCATAGATGTGGTAGCAATCCTGGTATATTAGAGAAGTATGTTGAAGTACCTAATAAGATAAATTGTTATGCTAAGGAATTCTTTCATTATTTTAAAGGTGATAAGCCAGAAAAGTTGAATGTAAATTACATAGCAGATTCAAATCATATGTGGAAGTATGGTAGTCCGTTAGATTTAAAATTAGATGAAGTAACTAAATTACAACTATTAACACATCCATTTTCTTGGAGTGAAACTGGTATGGAAAATAATTATTGGAATTATAAATTTTTAATAAGAGAAATGAAAGCTGAGTTGATAAGATCAATGAATACAGAAACTAAAACATTTCCAGAAAAAATATTAGAGAGTATACAATGAAAAAAAATGTAGTATTTATGGCTTGTGTTCAGAATAAAGAAAAGTCTAAAAAATACGGTGACTTTGATTATTTTGACTATTCAATTAAAACTTGGGAATATTGGTGTAAATTAAATGATTGTGTATTTTTTCTATTCGATGAACCTTATATGGAAGATATGGAAAAGTACAGAATCAACTGGCAGAAAGAAGTTTTTGTCTTTGACATCTTAGAAAAAAATAATATCGACTATGATCAGATACTAATATTAGATAGCACTTGTATGATTAAGTGGGATGCTCCAAACTTTTTTGAGTTAACTAATCATGAATTTACAGTTACCAGAGACATGGATAATATGAGATGGATTCATAATAGTATACAAGGTTATAAAGATTTCTTTAATGGATTTGAATTTGATATCAAAAAATATTATAATTCTGGTTTTGTAATTTTCAATGAAAAACATCGTGAATTCTTTGAGTCATTTAAAAAATTATATCTAGATAATGTAGATGAATTCTTAGAACTACATAAGAAAACTGGTACAGCAGAACAAACACCGTTGAATTATTGGACACAGATAAAAAATATGGAAGTTAAGTATTTAAGCACTGTTTTATTCAGATGTAGTCACTTATATAGAAAAGAAATACTAGGACACAACTGGCAATTGAATGATGATCCAACACCATTCTTTATTAAGTACCCGTATGTTTGGATGTTTAGTGGATTCGATAAATCTAAGAGAGAACCATTGATGAAAAAAACTTGGGATTTGGTAAAACATTATTATACTTATAATAAAACAGATAGGTTATTAAACTTGGTCAGACATAAAGATACTTTCAAGAATGCCACATCAAAGAAATTCAAATCAGATTTGATTGGGTATTTTAAGGATGAGAAGTATAAAAAAATGAAGGTTTTAGAACTTGGAGCTTGTCAAGGTGATACTACACGAATATTATCTGAATTATTTGATACGGTGTACGCGGTTGATAGAGACCCAGAAAATATTCAAATATTAAAACAAAAATGTAAAGATGTTGATAATGTTGAAGCTTCATTGATGGATGTAACCAATGATACTTGGAATTTTCCACAAGTTGATGTTGTTTTCGTTGATGCTAGTCATGATTATCCACAAGTTGCAATAGACATACAGAAATGTTTAGATCACTTTGATAATCCTATATTAATATTAGATGATTATGGTAACCCAAATAATAGAAACATAAGAAACTCAATAGATGATAAGATACGAGAGGGTAAAATTAAAGTTGATGTTGAGATAGGTGAGGATGTTGGGTTTCTTACCAAATCTGGTTGGAAGATGATTGATAGAGAGGGAGTTATTTGTAAAGTATGAGAATAGCTTATACAATAAATGGTTTAGTTGGTGGTTTATCTGGTAAAAATTCAAGTGGAAGCACTCGTGAAGATCAACTTTTGGTTTTGAAATATATCGGTAGATTATTAGACACATATATAAAACCTTTCAATAATGTGGACTTTTTTATATTTAGTTGGCATACAGATTTTATGGAAGAGTTTAATAATCGTATTTCACCTGTGATGTGTAAGTTGATACCACAAATAGATTTTGATTTACCTGCACATTTACAAGGTAATGATGAAGGTAGGGTTATAGCACATAAAAGTAGATGGTATGGTTTTAAAGAGGTGATGAATTTAGTATCGGAGTATGAAAAAGAATATGGTTTCCAATACGATTTGGTCGTTAATGCTAGATTTGATACGTGTTGGAATAAACCATTCCACTTTAAAAATTTGGATGTCGATAAATTTCATATCCCTATCCATCCAGATATGCCTACTTATGGTTGGCCAGAAGGTGGGGTACACACCAATATTGAAATGTTGGATCATATATTTGCTTCAAGGTCAGATTGGATGAAAGGATTTTCAAGTATGTTTGATTTTTTGGATGAGTACACCTTACCTGGTCAATGTCCACAATGGAAAACAATATCACACCACTTTTTAATGGTATGGCATTTAAGAAAACTACGATTACTCAGAGAGGATATTATTAGAAAATCATTTACAAACTGGCATGAGAAGAATCCAAACATTATTGGTGGTAGTAAAGATGTAGATTATGACATTTTTAGATATAGACAACTTACAAGAGAGGAGGTTATCAATGCGACCAAAAACTATACTCTGTGATTTAGATGGTACATTAGTAGAACACAGCAATCCTATTGAAGTACAGAATCCTAAGTTAGAATTAAAAGTATTACCTGGTGTTCATGATAAATTGAACGAATGGGATACCAAAGGTTATCATGTGATAATAACAACTGGTAGAAAACACAGTGCTAGAGAAGCCACAATAAAACAGATGCAGAGGGCTGGTATAAATTATGACCAACTCATAATGGGTTTTGGTGGTGGAGATAGAATACTGATCAATGATAGAAAACCACATGCACCAGATAAAGATACTGCTTATTGTATCAATCTAGTGAGAGATAAAGGAATAGAAGATGTCGAATTATAAAGAAGAAAGACCGTGGGGAACATTTGAAAACTTACTTGATACCGAGTATTGTAAGGTAAAGGAGATAGTAATTAAAAAGGGTGGTAGACCAAGTTATCAATATCATCACAAGAGAAGTGAACTTTGGGTTGTGGTTCAAGGTGAGGCTGTAGCTACGTTAGATGATGTGGAAACTACATATAAGGTTGGGGAAGTTGTTAACGTACCAGTTGGAACAAAACATAGGGTTGAAAATAGAATTGATGAGGATTTAAAATTTATAGAGGTTCAAGTTGGAACTTACTTTGGTGAAGATGATATTGTTAGGTTAGAGGATGATTATGGTAGGGAATAATGTATAACTATAAATTATTTTTACCAACAGCAGGAATAGGTTCTCGTGTAAGTGGTCAGAGTAATAACTTAAATAAAGGTCTTATCGGTATAGATAATAAACCAGTATTATCTCATATTATAGAGAAATTTCATCCACAAGTAGAGATTGTTGTTGCTCTTGGTTATGGTGGTGATTATGTTAAACAATATTTAGAAATAGTTTATCCAGAACGAAATTTTACATTTGTTGTAATAGATAAATATGAGGGTGAGGGCACAGGTTTAGGACTTACTGTTAATTCTTGTAAGCAACACTTACAATGTCCATTTGTATTTGTTTCAAATGATACTATATTTGAAGAGCAGTTATATTTTGATGAGATAAAGTATAACTGGTTGGGTTATTCTACCACTAAAGCTGGGAATGACTATCGTTCTTTAGAGTTAGATGAAGATGGTAATGTTATTAGTTTAAATGATAAAACAACAGATTCAGAGGATTTTTCATACATAGGTATTTGTGGTATAAAGGATTATAAAGATTTTTGGAAATACATGAAAGAAAAAAAGTCCTTGACAATGGGCGAAAGTTATGGTATATTAAGACTACTAAAACAGTATAATTTTAATTCATTCAAGTTCACTTGGTACGATACAGGAAATAAAAAGTCATTAATTAATGCAAAAGAAAAGTTGAAGTCAGAACATCAACCAAATATATTAGAAAAAGAAGATGAGGCTATTTGGTTTGCCAACAATAAAACCATAAAGTTTTCTACTGATACTAGTTTTATAAAAGACAGAGTTGCAAGAACAAATTCACTAGATTTTTATGTTCCAAAAGTAATCGATAGTTCTGATAACTTCTATACATATGATTTTATAGAGGGTGAGGTTTTTTCTAAGAAAGTAACAGGCAAGAAGTTTGAGTATTTACTATCTTGGTTGGATGACTTTTGGAAACCTGTTGATTTAAATGATGAAGATAGAGATGAGTTTATAACAAAATGTAGAGACTTTTATGAGCATAAAACCATTGATAGGATTCAATTATACTATGATAAGTTTCATAATAAAGATGTAGATGAGATTATCAATGATAATAAATTACCTTTGCTTATCGATGTGTTGGATAGGTTGGATTGGAATTGGATTTCAGATGGTGAACCTACTAGATTTCATGGTGATTTACATTTTGAGAATATTTTAATAAACAAAACCAATGATGGTTTACCTTTCTCAATGTTAGATTGGAGACAGAACTTTGGTGGTGAATATGATTATGGTGATATATACTATGATTTAGCTAAGTTGTATCATGGTTTAATAATATCACATGATTTCATCAATAAAAACTTCTACCATTATAGTAGGGAGTTGAATACTGTGTACTATGATTTTCACAGAAAAAACACTAACATTGAATGTGAAAATATGTTACAAACATACGTAGAGGATAATAATTTAGATTGGAAAAAGGTAAAGGTAATTACAGCTTTAATATTTTTAAATATAGCTGGTTTACATCATTATCCATATTGTCATCTACTATATTATTTAGGTAGAACAATGTTAACTGAGGAAGTAACTTGAAATATTTTATAGGCCCGATGAGTAAGAATGTAGTTGATGCTGTAATAGAATTCAATGGTAATATTGGATTTATTCCATCAAGACGACAGGTTGATTTTAATGGTGGTTATGTCAATAATTGGACAACTGGTGAATTTTCAACTTATGTAAATGGTAGAGTTCCGATAGAAAGAGATCACGGTGGGATTGGTCAAGGTTATAGGTTTGATGATGGTTTTGAGTCTTATCTACATGATGCACAGCATTTTGATATAATACATATTGATCCGTGGAAACATTTTCAAAAATTTGAAGATGGTTTGATGGAAACCATTAACTTCATTAAATATATACATGAACTTAATTCAGATGTTTTATTTGAAATTGGAACAGAGGAATCTATTAAAAGATTTGAGGTTGATGATTTAGAGAGACTGCTTGGTGCATTGGAAAGTAAATTAAGTTCTAAAATATTTGAAAAGATTGAGTATGTGGTAGTTCAGTCAGGTGTTGGCTTGGATTTAGGAAAACAAATCAATACAGGTACTTTCAATCCAAATAGATTAGAAAGAATGATTAGAATGTGTAGAAGGTTTGGTAAAAAATCAAAAGAACATAATGGTGATTATTTATCACCTAAAGACTATAAGGATAGGTTTGACTTGGGATTGGACTCAATCAACATAGCACCAGAATTCGGTCAGTTAGAAACACTATGTTATTTAGATGAGATGGGAAATGATATAGAAGATTATTATCAGATTTGCTATGATTCTAAAAGGTGGGAAAAGTGGGTTGATGAAGATTTTATACCAGCTAATAATAAAAGGGAGTTGATTAAAATCTGTGGACATTATGTTTTTTCAGATGAGAGATTTAAAAAGATAAAACCAGAGATAGATAATAAAATTAAAGATGTTATTAAAAACAAACTAAGAGAGTTAGTATGAAAAATGTAGTTTTTATGATGGATGTAGACATTAAAGGTGATGGTAGATATGCTAGTAGTAGAAGAGCAGCTTATAAATACTCGATAGATAGTTGGAAGAAGTGGTGTGATAAGAATGATTGTGAGTTGTTTATTTTAAATGAGTTACTATTAGATAACAATAAAATGGGTATATGTTGGCAGAGATATTATCTGTTCGACATATTAGAAGGTAATGAGATTAAATACAATCAGGTTCTTATGGTGGATGCAGATACCATAGTTCATCCAGATTGTCCTAACTTCTTTGAGATGACAGATGGAAAGTTGTGTGGTGTAGAATTTGATGGTAGTTGGGAGTGGGTGCTCAGAGGTATTGAAAATTATTCAAGGTATATCTTTGATGGTTACATGATGCCATGGGAGAAATATTTTGATTGTGGTTTTATTATTGTCAACGAAAAACATAAACAATTTTTTCAAGATATTGTGAGTTTTTATTTTACTTATCAAGATAATTTGGTTAAACTACAAGAAACTTTCTTCAATGGTACAGATCAAACACCAGTTAATATGTTGGTTCATAGAAATAAAATAGACATGAAGTTATTACCCTATGAGTTTAATATGAATGATATGAATAGAAAAGAAATACTAGCAGATGATATGTTGTTTACCAAATGTGGATGGATATATCAATATAATGCTATACCAAATAACAAAGAAAATAAATTAACCAATTATTTTATGGAAAAAACTTATAAACATTTTTATGGGGAGTTGGTTTGAAATTAAACAATAAAATTGCTATTGGATGTTTGGTTCAATGGTATGAAATTGAAATGATAGAGGAGTATTTAACAAGTATTAAAAATGCTGTTAATGAGGTAAAAAATAGAGAAAATGTTATAATAGACTTTTGTTTTAATATCAATGAGGATTTAGAAAAGTTAGATACTTCTAAAACTACAATGACTGAAATTAATAAAAGATTTGATAAAATGGTTCGTGAAAATTTAAGTAATTGTAATTATACAATATTTAGAAATGAAATGAATATCTACACAATAGCAGACTACCGTAGAGATTTTAATAATCAATACTGCACTCAATCAGATATATTGATGTGGGGTGAAAGTGATTCATTGATACCTAGACAGACATTCCAAATATTAGATAATTTACATAGTTCAGTAAAAGAAAAAACTCCAAAGTATGTTTCTTTCTTTGGAACTTGTAAGATGTGGGATGATAGCTGGTTACCGATTGAACATACTGAATTTACAGATAAACCATTTGTAGATGGTGATACTGAAAATTGGTGGAGTTTACGGTACAATATGAATATTGATGAGATGAATGCTTTCAATGATAAGGTGGAGGATTTGGATGTAAAAGTTATCCATCAGTATAAATTCAATGGGTGTGGTTTGGTAATGTCATCAGAACTAGTTAAATCTGGTGTAAACATACCAAAATCATCTTTTTTTATACATGAGGATACAGCTTTCATGTTACAGTTACAACAGATGTTTCAAGGAAAAATACCACAATATGTCATTAAAAATATACTATTGGTTCACAACAGAAAACATACCAAGAAAAGATCATACATAAAGGGTGAGTTGGAATCAGATGATGTTAGTGGTGGTAGATTAAGACATGATTGGTATAAAAGAGCTAGTGATATGAGTCATCATAATTGTTATAATATGTTTAATCAATCCAAGACTTATAATTGGAAGGATGTTTTTGATGGCTAACATAAAAGCAAAACACGTAGATATACATCCTAGTGTTAAAATTGGTAAAAATGTAAACATAAAATGTGAAAGTATAAAACTAGGTGAGTTCTGTATAATAGGAGATAATGTAACCATAGAGTGTAGGAACTTCGAAGCTCATAGTTGGTTATTCATGTGGCATGGTGTTGAGGTTGGTAGAGGTGGTTGTAATGGCCCTAATTCAAATGTCAAGATTGGCAAGGGAGTTGGTATATTTGAGAATACTGTTATCAATCCATCAGAATCCGTGGAGATAGGAGACAACTGTGGTATCGGAGCTGATGTAATGATTTGGACTCATGGTGCTTGGTTAGATATAACACAAGGATTTCCATCAGATTTTGGGCCAGTAAAGATAGGAGATAATGTATGGTTACCTGCTAGAAGTATAGTTTTACCTAATGTAACCATTGGTAATGATGTGGTCATAGGAACTAATTCACTTGTCAATAGAAGTTTACCAAGTGGTTGTCTAGCAGCTGGGTTACCATGTAAGGTTATAAAAGAAAATCAGTATCCAAAAAAACTGAGTGAAGAAGAACTTAAAACTATGATTGAAGCAATACTATCAGATTGGAAGATATTGTGTGATACAAAGGGAATAACTCGTTCAATAAAATTTAAGTATGAAAACGGAAAAATATATTTGTATCAGAGTAATTTTGAAACTATTTATAGTATAGATAATCGTAAGATTGAAGGTTATACAAATGATGTCTCAGAAGATTTGAGAGATTATTTAAGAAGAAGAGGTATAAAAATATACACGGATAGGTTTTTTAAATCAATATGAAATTTTTAAATTTAGAAAAAGTATTATGTCTTTCACCACATCCAGATGATGTAGAAATTGGAATGATGGGCACTATTTTCAGACATGGTGAAACCAAGTTTGACATTTTGTGTTTGACAAAGGGTGGTGCAAAAGGTTATGATGAAACTAATGAACTCGACAGAAGAAAAGAAGTTGACAATGTTTGGGATTTTTGGAAACCTGGTGTAACAGACCATGTTCAAGTACACCATTCTAAGTATGATTACTTTGAAGATTGTACCGAGCCTGGTTGG
>MDSV01051251.1_pt1 | contig 14769 bp, 16 predicted proteins | sample 810851 | NCBI WGS metagenome assembly MDSV01 (sample SAMN05326640, study PRJNA326480) | marine metagenome | isolation source: seawater | place: Atlantic Ocean: North East | collected 2012 | reverse complement strand
TCTCCCTCGTTATGCATGAACACTCCGAAGCAGCCGCTTTCAGCCATTAACGATAGTCTTTCTCTACCGATAATTCTATCTGTTTGTATATGACTTCCAGATGCAACTTCTACACTGATATTACTATGCCAAGAATTTCTTGAGTATGGATTGTCGTCCTCTAGGCACATGGTTGGAACATGATCACCGGAAGGTTTAAAAGCCCAATCGTAGGATCTTAGATATATCTTTGCCGTAGGATCGCAAGTACCATAAGCAACCGTTCCAATTCCATTACCCACAGCAGTCTGGTCTGAAAGAAGAACCCCATTAACCTTGAGGTTTGTTGGAGCACAATTACCCTCTCCGCACTCACACCCACAATCGGAGTCTAGTGCGGATGGATAGTAAATCCAATTTGTACCATCGGAATAGTATGGGCACAGCCCCTGCGCACTATCGTCACCGCTGGCAGTAAGAACCATACCTGCTCTTGTTAGGTCTTCGTCTCTTAAATATCCGCACGCCTCACTAGAACCACCCTCGCAAAGTCCACTAGTAGCTAACCAAAGAGTCTTACATTCGTATAGGCACTCTGTTATGTGGTTGAAGGTAGAAGCCTGCAAAGTATCTACATATAGGTTCTTATAATGACCCTCTTTCCATCTTAATTGTAGGTGTCCAATAGAATCTTCATCATGACATTTTGGTACTATATTACCATTGACAGTTAAAAGCCCTTGAACTCCAGAGGGAGAGCCTGTGCCAATGCCAACCTTACTTCCAGATACGTAGACAGCGTTATCTATATTTAAGTAGTCTTTAGTTGACTGTATTTTGTCGTTTACAAACAGACTACTCCAAGGATATAAGGGATGACCTAAATTTCTATTACCTGAAGTAGAAGGGGATACTGTACCTGCTACTTGTAGCTCACCGTAGCCGTGCAGTGCTTTCGCGCCTACAGCAAGTCTTAAATTGTTAAGCTCTCCATACATCAGAGGGACAGGGCCGTCTCCTTCTGGTATTAAGCAATCTGCTGGGTCTTCAGTAGGGCCAGCTCCTAAATAGAACTTGTAATCATATTTTGATCCAACGCCACTTCCGTGGTAATACCCTGCCCCGTGACCTATCGCTATGTTATAGCTTCCGTGCTTGTTGCTGAATAAAGTTTTGGAGCCTACAGCGACATTGCTGCCTCCGTGAGTTGATCCTCCAATTGACTTATAGCCAACAGCCGTGTTTCCATTTCCAAAAACACTACAGCCAAGAGAGTATGATCCAACTGCTGTATTCTTATTACCATTAAAATTCTTTTCTAAAGCTTTATATCCAAAAGCTGAGTTGTCGCTACTTGAATATCCTGCCAACCTAATGGTACTACCAAGAGCAAGTTCTCCACCAAGAGTATTCCTAGTAGAAGGCGTTGCAAAATTAAGTGTGTTGATAGCTGCATTATCCAATAAGTTATGAACGGAATCAACAATGTCAAGCATATTATGCCTAACATCATAAGGAGAAATTAACATAGACGAGTTGTCTACTATTTCTGTTTTTATGTTGTCGATTATCGTAAATTTATCACGGATAGCCATTTATAAACCTACCTTATTTGAAGCTGATTTCTAAGGACTGGTAGTCAAACTTGACATTATCACCAGCATAAATGATTCTTGGGTTACTCAGTTGTGCATGCATTAACACATTGCCCGGATTGTCAGTCGGGTGAGTACTATGAGTTGGTGAGTCAACGATAGCAATTCCAGATACCCAACCCCAATCTTTGAGGGCGGTTGGAAATACTATTTGACCACTATTTCTAATAACTCCACTTCCAGCTTCAAAATCTTCTCCTGTAAAACTCCAAGTGTTTGCAGATGGGGCTCCAAGGTTTACCCTTGAATAACCCGTTAAGGTTGAACCATCTCCACTTGGGAGCTCTAAAATAGTTGTGCCTGTAACACTATCGCGCTCTCTTTCATTAGTTTTAACTCCACTAACCAATGCAATTGATATATTGGAAGGAGCTGAGAAAGATACGCCTCTAAAGAGCCAGTTTAGCACCCCTGACTCTAAATAGTCTGATAAAGCAGCCATTTGCTTGTCTCCTATTCCTCTAAAAATAACGTGTCTACACTAATATATACACGTAAAAAAATAGCCACCCCCAAGTATATGAGGGTGGCTTTTGATAAAACGGGTTTTAGGGGATATTAGAATGAGCCAAGAATAACTCTTCTATTATCTAAAACACCAAAGCCCATTTCCATGAAGCCGTAGTATCCAGCTCGCTGTTGTCTATGAAGAGTAGGATCTTCAAAGATTTCAAGCTGAGATTTAACAGGCATCACGAAGCTGTCGTTGGCTGACTGGTCAATACCAACAACAAGTTCTACGTCAGAACCTTGAACTGCGCCAGAAAGCTGGCCAGTGAAGAAGTCCTGATATTCTTGACCTTCGCCAAGTTCATCAAGGTCGTGGAGGTTAACACCAAAAATTCTGGTGATAGGTGCTCCACCTTCTGCTGCGGTGTAGATCTCGCGACGAGTAACTTCGTCAACTTGATCTAATCCCCAGTTTCTAACGTCTTCAAGAGCTTCTGGACTGACATACATATCTGTCAAGCGTCCACGTCCAACTGAAGCACTATTACCGCCAGAGTTTCTGCGCATAACAGTTTGCATCAGAGAAACGAGTCTCTTGGAAAACTGACCTGCAGTAGCATCAGCATCGTAAACCAAGATATTGCGATCAACGCCAGCAGCCAAAATGGTGTGCCATCCGTCATCGTTAAGTTTCTTGGTGAAACCAGCTTCCAGAACCTGCATAGCGCGTGCTACGATGTCCCAACGAGCTTCTCTAGCATATCGAAGTAAGTAGTCGATTGAACTAGTGATGCTATAAGTTGGAATCATTACGTAGTCGCCTTCGACGCTACGTTCTGGAATTCTACCGTGACCGGGATTGGTGTAAGCAACGTGCTCACCTTCAAGTCCGGGTGAAATCAGGTCTAATGGATACTCCGTGGTTGCTCCGGGTTCTACATTGATGGTTTCAAAAATATCACCAAGAATGTTGCCAACCAAAACACCTTTACGGAGTGGAAGTTCTAAGGCTTTAGCAAACTCACGTTGAGCTGCAGATGCAACTCCGAGATCGCTGTCGCCAGATTGCTTAAGTAGCGAGATAAATTCATCGCTGGGTCTATCTGTATAAGACATTCTATAATCTCCTTAATCTCATAAAGGTTTACTAAATGGTTGTGTTAGCCTGTGGAAGGTTGATTTCTACTTTGCAGTAGTCGTCTTCATCCTTGGATGTCATAAACCTACCAATAGCTAAGTTACCGGAGGCAGCCAAAGAGGCTACGGCAATGCTAGCACCATTACTGATATTACCATTGTTATGTACATAAGCGATGTCTCCAGCGCTTGGTGTGCCTTGGATATTATTTGTTACAACATAACCCTTACGAAGAACGGTAACTTTTCCGCCCTTTTGTACTTCATCTTTATGTTGATTAAGGTGAGTACGAGTAAGGTCTTTGTTAACTACGTCGTTTAATAGAATTCCAACTGGAACAGAGCCTTCTACGACTGCTGCTTTATATTCAACAAGGTTAACACCTTGATCCATAGCAGCACCAGAACCAGCGGTTCCGTGAACAACTACTCCACCACGAGTAACAGTACCCGCGTTGTAGAAGAAGCTGATGTCAGTTTGGAGTTCGTATCTATCTGCTTTGAGAGCCATTTTAAATTTCTCCTAAAAAATAGTTACTTGTTTAACACATTTGACGAGATCCAATCAGCGATTGATGCTCTCGTATCTTGAAGTTCGTCAGCTTCTGGCTCAACAAGTGTAGCCTCAGTAGATTCGACTTCTTCAAAAGCTTCTTCTAATTCTGCTTCTGCTTCTTCAGCAGCTTCAGTTTCATCGGTTGCTTCTTCTTCAGCAGCTTCAGTTTCATCAGCTGCGTATTTCTTTTTTGCTTTTTCTTCTGGTTCTTCCTTCTTATCTTTGTCGTCTTTCTGGAAGGGATTCTCTTTTTTCCCCTTCTTTTTCATAAGAGCAACAACAGCATCGAAGGCTTCATCTTCCAAAGCATCGAAATTAGCTAAAGATTCTGTAGCTTCTTCTTCCTCAAGACCAGCCTCTACGAGGGCAGCCTTGCGAATAGCAGCTTTTTCTTTTTTATGCATCTCTTCAACTTCAGCTTTACTCGTAGTGAGTTCTTCCTGAGATTGAGCAAGAGCATCTTCCAACTCAGCTATGCGTGCCTGAGTAGACTTAATAGTCTCTTCAAGTTCTGCAATGGCTTCGTTCTTAGAAGTAACATCAGCTTCAAATGCTTCAACTGTAGCAGCAAACTCTTTATCTTTTGCTTCTTCAATTTTAGCTTTAATAGCTTTGTTTTCTTCTTGTGCGGCAACAAGATCTTGTTTAAGACCTGCAACCTGAGTTTCCAACAGATTTTGATTATCTGACATGGGTAAATCTCCTATAGAAAACTTATTGTCATCGTTATGCTCGATATGGAAGGCTTTCGTTGAATTATTATTAATTATAATACTTCTTGGATTTGCTGGTTTCGCCACGAGGCCTTTGCCAGAAAATGAGATATTTCTCAAAGCTCTTCCTATAGTATATCCTTCATATTTCCCAGTACCACCGTAGGCCCTGAGATGTTTGGTTAAAAACGCCGATTGTTCATCTCTAGAGAGAACTTTATGATTACCATCGGGGTCAACTAATGCGTAATCAAAACCTGCGAACAGGCACTCCATAGAAACAAACCACTTTCCCTCTTCTATTTCAGCAATGATTTGCTGCATCCTATTCCTGTTATCTGGATCAGTCCAACTGTTATATAACACCGCCTCGCTTATGATATCGAATTTTTGCGGGGAGTCTTGTTGTTCGTCTGATATCTTTTTACCATCCTGATCTAATACATAGCACCCAGTGATGTGTCCAATGATATCATTTTCATTGTGCATAAAGTTAAACTGTTTGTCTTCTGGTGTACTTCTGGCTTCCCAAGTTGCTTCAGCCATGAATACGTCATCGTTTTTGTTCCAACCAGTGGAAACCAAAACTGATTCAAGATAATATAAATCAATCTGGTCTGGATTGCTCTTTCCGGCCATCAGTTTTTTGATAGCGTCGGACTGTTCAACCTCTTTATCTTTGCTCACTACAGAAGCTTGGGCGCAGTAAGCGACGGAGGCTTGTGACTTAACTAAGTCGGCAATGCCGTCTATTTTTTCTTGTTTATAGATTTTCATGTGTCTTACCTCTAAAAAAGTATACACGATAATAGAAAAATTTGTTAAATAAAGCTATTTGCAAAGAAATTCTACATATGAACTGACAGCTTTCTTTCTGTAAGCGCTTATTGACATAGATGTGATATCAACACCTTCATCTAGTAGCTTGTCTATAAACTCAGCAGAACACCTTTTTCCAGATGACAAGGTACTAACTATCAACTGCTCATTTACATCTTGCATTGGTTCTATAGAAGTTAGAACGTCCAGCTTTATTCTTTCAAGATCAAACGACTCAGACTTTGTTATCTGTCTTAGATTCTTTTTGTTATTCATCTTGAGAAAAGCGTCTGTCACGACGCTAGAGATGGAGTCAAAAGACTCTTGGCTCCAAACTATCAAGTCAGCAAGGCCGGGTTTAGATTTTGGCTTTTCTTCCCTTTGTTTTCTAGGTTTTGTATCTGTTGAAAACTTAGGTCTTCCGTTCTTATCTTCCTTTTTCTTTTTCTTTTCGCTTGGAGGGCCTCCAATAGGAGCTTTAGGTTCGGGTTTGGGCATAAGGATATCATCTGGAACACTGGTTTCAAGGCCAACGTCTTGAGGGGTAACTTTACCGGACTGTAAGCCAATCTTCTCAAGCTCATGTTCTTTTTGAGGATTATGGTAAGGGCCAGCCTTGTTAGGAGCATCTTCTTTATCTCTGTCCTTGAACTCACGTTTAAGCCTAATTTTTTCCACAGATGGTATTTCCTTAAATCTTTCCAAAATAGTTTCGTGACTAATAATATCTCTGTCAGCCAACTGTAGTAATAGGTTCTTTTCAGTAGCGTCGTCAGCAAGACTCATTTGGTCGAAGTGAATATAAGCAGGTCGCCTAAACCCATAGCTCTGCGTACAAGTTCAATTTCCTGCTGCCAGAACTTGATTAATAGTTCACGTCCATATTGCAATCTCTCTACGAGAGTCTTTAGGGATATGAAGTTATTTGTGAATCCACCACTTTGTCCAGCCATACCAGTTAGTGTAGGAGGCACGCCAAGTCCCGCATATATACTGTTTAAAACTGAACTGTATTTTTCAGAACCTAAGAACTTGTAAACTTGACTGTTAGACTCTGTATAGCTTAACTCAGGCCCCCAGACAAGTTCCATTGTACCACCGCCAACATTGCTTGCTAGAATATCTCTAAGCTTATTGATAGCGGCTCTATTAGGTAGGATCTTGTGGTCTAGATTACCAAGAGTCCATAGTCTGATATTAGATATTGCACCATCAAGCGCAGACAGATCAGCAAGTCTCATTTTTTCTAACATGATAATATCATCTAGAATAGCATAGATCATAGGATTCGCCCAGCGGCTCCAGTCGTCTTTCTTGTAATAAAATACAGAAACTCTCTCAGGATCTAACGGGACTTCTCTTTCTCCTCGCTCTATGCTTCGTTTTACTTTAGGCGGCAATGTATTCATTACCTCAGCAGGTATTGCTCCGTTTTTGAAGTTGTCAAACAACGTGTTACTTGTAAGTGTGAAGTTTTTCACGCCTAGGACTAAAGACATGTCTCCATTCTTTACATTTACACTTAGGGGATTAAAGAAATTATACCGCCAAGGTATCACGTTTTTTTCTATAGAGGGTAATTCGACTTTAATGTCGTTCGCCATTGACTTCATAAACTTATTGAGCTCAGGAGTTACATTCGCGTAACTTCTATGCAAAATTACATTGCCCGTTCTATATAGGTTGTTTAGAAATCTTTCTGATCTCTCTTTGCCATCTACTTTCTTAAACCATTGCTGGAAGAATTTTTCAGCGCTTTTATTTGGATGTACTAAATTAATGCCCTGACTACCAAAGTCGCCCATCAAATCAATAACATTCCTAATGATTCCAACCTTGTCGTATGCATCCATGCACATCTTAATCGCACGCTTTTGTCTCTGCGGAACTGCTTCGTGAGGTCTGAAAGCATGATAATCCCTGCTACTAAATCCGGGTCTGACAGAACGGTTTGGCTCTACATTTATAAAGTTTCTGTAGTGATTTCCTGTAGCTTTAGATAGACCACCGTATGCCTCAACATTTTCAGTATGAGAAGCAAAGGCCTCCATTCTCTCTTCGTCATTTCCCCAAGTTATCATGTTTTCATTATTGCTCATAATAGTTTCTCTATATCAATTGGAATGTAATTGGAATGGTTACAATATTATACACAAGATTAGTATATATCTTTCATATGCTCGGTAAACCAGTTGGGGCCTGAGTATGGCTCCCCTTTAGAATTTTTCTTGTAATCATCATCAAGGCTAGCAAAACCCCCATAGAAGTTGTACTCTTGAGGAGTGGGAGTTCTAGATATTATCCTAGCAGCCATATTGGCCATAATCAATGCTGAATAGCGGTCTTTTCTCATTTTGCTCTTCTTACCTGCTCCTACCACTACTTCTGGCGTATCCCATTTGTCTCTCCCGCTTGGTGTCTGTGTCATTTGTATCATAGCTAGCTCATCCTTCAGCTCCTCTATGTCCAAGACGCAGTTTTCTAAAGTGTCAAACACTCTGTCCTTGAGTCCATCTTCAGCGGCTGATATGCCAAGAGTAACAGGGTCAAAGAAAGGAAAGATGATTGACTTATCTTCAAAGTCTTTTCTTAGTCCGTGATTGGCTCCTGCAAGCCAGTCGTACTTTGCAAATTGACACATCTCAAGTATGTGCAAACCCTTTTCGTCGTCAGTGTCTTTAGGTTTATCGTCGTCTATAACTGGCCAGATCGGAGCTTCGCCTTCTATAATTTTGTCTTTGTCGTGTAGAGATTCCATAACTGCTATACCACCACCCTGAGCATCCATAGCAATATGTATACATGGGAATCTACGCATAAGTTCTCTAATTTTTCTTGCACAATATGCATAGTAATCTGTTTCTGAAGAATAGCCCTTCTTTACTTTATCTTTATGTTCAGATCTATTTGTTGTCCAGCAGTGAACTATTTTTCTATGGTCTGGCGCTAGCTCAAGTACAACAATACTAAAGTTGTCAACTTCAGAAGCAGGGTCAACACCAAATACGTAACGCTTAGTAGGATCTCCAATCAGCTTAGCCTCAAAGTGTATTTCATTTCCCCGACTGTCTTTAACCGTATTGTCGTTTGATATGACACAGGACTCTATTAAGGATCTTTTAAAGAACCCTTGACTATCTCTCGTGAAGCATGCTCCAAATTCCATCTGGTAGATACCAGCGTGAACCGTAGCTTTAGATCTAGCTACCTGAGCGGCATCCATAAAGCCTTCTGGCAGAAGCTCGTAAGGGATGCGGATGATAGAATACTGAGTCCAGTCAAAGTCTTTAGGTACGTCCTCTCCACCAAACACCTCGCGTAGTCTTTGTTCTTTTCCACGGCTCTTAATGATTTGTCTCCATTTTTTCCAATATGTGGCAAAATGATTGAAGTCATAATAAGCTGTTCCGGACAATATAATTTGGTTGTCTCTGACTTTTACTTCCTTCTCTTCTTGTTTTTCGTCAAGTTGTATTCCTAGTTCTTTTGCTCTCTTTTCTGCTGCAAGTCTTTTTACATTATCAATAGGGTCTGCGCTTACAGCCGCAAAACCTGCAACAACATTCTCAAATATGTCTCTAGGTATAGAAGCAAATTCGTCAGATATAATATCATTAGCACGTTGACCACGAATCTTCTGGCCGTCACCAAGAGGTAGACAGGTGACAGTACTGTCGTTTATTCTCATTACACATCTGTCTACGTCACGACGTGGGCCACTTGTGTTGCTGCATATATCTCGCAGTATAGGTGCATTTCTCCAAATGGTTTCCATGTACTCGAAAAGAACTTTAGACTGCCTAAAAGCGGCACCAACGACAACAACTTTTCTACTTGGGAGCAAGAGAGCTCTAATCAAAGCGTATAGAGAAAGCATAAAAGATTTACCAAAACCACGGCTTGCAATAAGCATAGGGAATTTTCTATTCCACATTTCACAAAGCATTAACGCCTGTGATGGAAGAATTTGTATATTAAGGATATGCTTGCAGAGAAACGAGAAGTATTCTGGCCTAAGCATTAAATAAGATAGTCGCAGATGGTAATCTCCATCCATTGATTTAAGCACAGACATGGGGTTAAAAACATTGTCACCTATGTCATCAAGGCCTAGCCAAGCTTCGTTTATGTTCTTTATTTCAGTACTCATTATTTGAGGCTAGTTATACTCCCGTATTTTCTATGTGTTATTACTGAATCTGCAAACCCATAATAAACAGCTTCGTGAGAGCTGAGATACCAATCCCCATCTTTCATTTTTCTAGATAAGAACTTAACAACCTTGTCGTCGTTTATGGTTTGGTACTTCTCCTGAAAGTACTTGCCTTTTTTACATTTTTCTTTGTATATGTCTATCATACTATCCAGTATTTTGGCTTCAAACTTTGCCCAGCTTTGTGTGTCTAGATAGTTGCCTGAGCTACCGCTGCTTCCGTAGTGACACATAAAGTATGCATTGGGCATCATTATCCTAGCATCGGCTGCTTGCAAGATAATGCTACTCATTGATTCTGCTTGGCCGTAAACTAATATCGTTACGTGGGATCGGCACAACTTGATAGCATCGTATATAGCCATCCCATCGCCCCAGTTTCCACCAATGCTGTGCATATGAATAAGTATTGGTTCATTTTTTAAATAGTCCAAATATCGAATGTTTTTTATGAATGTTGTAGCCATGCGGTATTCAACTCCCGGATCATCATCGAAAGGCCCATGATGACCGTGGAGATAAATCTCACGCTGTTTTAGGTCTATGCTTTGACCATGTATTGATTCAATATTATCATTCATTATTATACATCTCATTTATTCTTTTGAATATACTACTAACCAAAAGAAAAGCGTTGTATTTATTTCCCGCGAAAACTACATGTATGTTATCACGTATTTGAAATTCCATTAAACACTTTAACATGTACTTACCAGATATCCGCAACTTCTTTTTCTGTGACTCTGGTATCCTGCTGTTTTCTGGAAACTCAACTAAGTCCTCAAGCGAAAACTCTAACACTATAAAGCGATGAGGTATTTCTTTCATGCGCTCTATTTCATTTAAAAATGCGTGTTTTTTCTGACCTAAATTTTGAGCCAGTTCCTCAGCGCATCCTTTACGTTCTATACATATTAAGTCTTCAAGACCTTCTATGCTATAGTCTCCAGTGTCTAGCTTTCTTTCGACCATGCCTAAGCATGTACCATACTCACTAAAATAATATCCTTCTTGTTCTCTAGTATCTTTTATGACTTTGAAGTTTTTATTTTTTGCCATTTTCTCTAACTATTTGATAAAACAATGTTTCGTAAACTTGCTCATGACCTGTAATATGCTCATGACAAGTGCGACATAAAGTTATGCCATTCTCAACATCGTATCTCAACATAGCGGCACTAGACCATTTTTTAATATGGTGCGCCTGAATTCGATACCTTGAACTACATCCCGGCATCTGACATTTAAATTTATCCCGTTTATATATCTTAGTTCTCCACTCTTTATAAACAGGATCTTGATAGTTTCTTTTCATTTCGTTGATACCTTAGTTACGACTATGTCTTTTTTAATTTCCTTACACAGTTCTCTTGTTTCCGCTGTGTCTTTTTGCTTTAGTATCATTTGCAATAGTCTATGAGTAGCCTTGAAGCACGCTTCGTCCGGATCTTTAGCCTCTACAAATATAATAGGCTGTTCGCTATTATACTCATATATTCGATAATCTCTTATTTGAGGTATCACTATGCTAAGATCCATTTCTACTCTATAGTTCTTCATTCAGATCATGCTCCATCATGATTGTAACCAATCCATTTAAATCGTTTTTCGCTGTCCATCCTAATTTGTTATTAGCTTTTGAACAATCGCCACGTAAATAGTCTACCTCTGCTGGTCTGTAAAATTTAGGGTCTACAACTACATAGTCGCTCCAATCGTCTATATTAATATATCCAAATGCTTCATCTAAAAACTGTCTGATCGTATATGTCTTTCCAGTACAGAGTACATAGTCGTCCGCCACACCTTGTTGAAGCATAAGATACATACCCTCTACATAATCGCCTGCATATCCCCAGTCTCGGAACGCATCTAAGTTACCCAATCGGAGTTTCGGAAATTTTATATTTTCACCCTCTGAAACTTTTGGATGTATGTGGATGTCGTCTTTAGAAAAAGTCATGGCGGGCTCATATGTACTTTCCCATTCTTTTTCATTATTAGCGACATGCTTCTTCCATCTCACAAAATCACCAATCCACTTAGTAATTTTTCGAGTCACAAAATTCTCTCCACGACGCTCTCCTTCGTGGTTAAATAGAATTCCGGCACTTGCATGTAAGCCATAGGCTTCTCGGAACAATCTTACAAGATAGTGTGCTGCGCATTTTGCTATAGCGTATGGTGATTGCGGCAAGAACTTAGTCTCTTCATTTTGGTATTTATTGCCTTCCTCATCGACATCATATGAATCACCAAACATCTCACTTGATGAGGCTTGGTAGAACTTACAATCCATACCTAGATCCACAATGCTTTGTAAGATATTTAAACATCCTTTTCCAGTTATATCCCAAGTTAGTCCGGGTTGTTTAAAAGAGACTCCTACATGCGATTGAGCCGCTAGATTATAAACTTCGTTTACATCAGAGTTATTACGCAAGATATTTGTTACGCTACTCGCATCTGTAATGTCTCCGTGCACCAGACTGAAATTGGAGTTTTCTGAAAGATGCTTGATTCTTAGGGTAGTGTCCACACTGCAACGACGAGCTACCCCAACCACATCGTAATCTTTTGATAACAATAAGTCCGCAAGGTGACTTCCATCCTGTCCGGTTACTCCGAAAATAATCGCTTTCATTTATTAATCCTTAACTGTATCTGGTGTTAGAAACGGTTGATCCACTTGACCATCCTCGTATTGATGAAAATTACTGAGTCTACCCTTCTCTTTTTCCATAGCTAATCGCATCTTCTCCATCTCCAACCCATACTGTTGGGTCAAAGTTGGATTTTGCATGAGATGAGTAACCCAGCCGACAAAACTCTGTTTTGAATCTTCCAGACGTTTAATCCTCTGCTCTCTCGTCCCCTTCATTTCCTTGAGCATTGCGCTCTTCTTGGTTTGTAAATCACGGTAGTCTCTATTTAGTGATTCCTGTGCGGCGCGCAGAGAGGCGATCTGACGCTCTAGGTTCAGTATGTAGTCTCTATCCTGCTGGTCGGGGTCTGTGGCCCTCTCCGTGCGCACTAGCTCCTCAAACGCCGTAATTTGATCTATATTCGATTTGTTCTGCTTGAGGCCCCGATTCATTAGGAGCTCAAGTTTAATTACATCCACAACTTGTAACTCTTCGGTTGGAAACACATCATCTTTAAACTGACTGATAATTCGCCCCCAGTGATACTTAAACAATTCAAGTTCATCTTGTGAAAACTGTTGTCTCAGCTCTATCCAATATGGTCTGTCCTCAAGATCATAAGCTGCCTGCTCAAATTCTGACAACCCGATCTTTAAATTCTTTTTAATAAAGTTCTCAATGGTTGTAGGGTCTCGTTCCAGATTTGCTGCTATTTCTTCTACTGAGATATCTTTAGCATTATCTGTAATATAACGGGCCTCATCGTTAGATAGTCTACCCCTCTTCATAACCCTGTTCCTCTAATATATATTGTATAATAAAAAGTACTTCCTCTTTACGTTTTTTAGGTACATATACGTCATTGATTATCTTTAGGTAATCTGCTCTATATTCTGCTGGTAGTTTAATATCTAATACCTTGGACATTTGTCTACAGTCAAGATCTTCTATATATTCCTCGTGTGTATCAAGTAAGTATTCTTCGTTAGTAAGTTGGCCGGGCATTACGACCTTTGCTTTTTGGTCTTCATCTTTGGTAAAGTGATTATCTCTAACAAAGTTCTTGAGTCGATTAGATAAATGTACGGATAGGAAGTTTTCTAGGGGGCGAGTAGCATCATAACGTGGAAGAGCTTCCATACAGATAATAAATGCTTCTTGTCTGAGATCGTCTTTTTCGTATCCATAGAATGTGTACTTAGGGGCGATTCTACCAACAACTATCTCTATTTGGTCAATAACCTGCTGCTCTGTCATATTCGAGGGTACGTGCATTAATCTTCATCCTCAAATTTAATAGTTCTCCATCTGTTTCCATCAAATAGTTGTAATTTACCTAACTCTGTATTATAAAATAACGTTCCGATTAAAGAAGGGGGCGTGTTAGAGTTATCATAAGCGTCGGGTTTCAATAGAATGTACGGGCTAGACAGAAAAGAGTTCTTTCTAGATAAATCAAGCCTTCTTGTCTTGAGAGTTAGCTGTTTTTGTGTTTTCTCTATGGATTCCTTAACAACATCGTTAAGTTCCATGATTTCTACGAGTTCTTCCTTGTCAATAGCCTGTACGATGTCATCTTTTCTTCCTAGTAACGTATTTTCTTCTAAAATAACTGGAGAAGGTGCGTGGGGACTGATAGATGCCAGTACAGAGTAGGGCGTGGCGAGCATTTCATGTACGTTTTTGGGAACATAAGAAAAAACACGTACATATTCGTGATACGGAAACACAAGGGGAGAATCTCCATCCTTATAGTTATTTACGTCTCCGTCTTCAGCAAAACTAAGAGGTGTCTCTCTAATTAGGAAAATCTTATCGTCTTCCTGTTCTATATATCCGAGGCCTTTCTCAGATGCGACGACCTCGTTATCGTGGATAGCTTCAATTACGTATAAGAATCTGTGTTCAAATCCAAATACTTGCGAGAAGCATGTATCTTCGCAAGCTACATCCTTGAATATCTCATCCTTTTCCTGTAGGGAGCAGCAGCCAGTTAACTCAATTCTTGTAAGAGAGTCAACCTGTCCTGCTTCTATCGCTCCATTCGTGAACTTATTCTTCATTTTCCGTTTCATTCTGAGATAGTAACTCAGCTAAGCTTTTATCTTCTGCACTTAGCTCTTCTTCTACCTCTTGTTGAAGGCTTGCAGTTGCTTTTACATTCATTTCAGCTTCAACGCTTCTACAGTTCTTCTTACAGTTATTATTAGTACTCATTGCCTATTTGCCTTCAATTGGATTGTTTTTTCATTAATCTAACTGTTTTATTATACACTCCACGTCCTTAAAAGACACACGTAAGTGGCAAAAACAACGAAAGAAGCGTGAGGGGCTAGGTTTGGGTAATACATATATATTTGTGTGAGCGAATTGTGTTTGAACCACCCCAGCTTATTGAGACAAAGTATCAGTAACGAAGTCTGAAGTTAAAACTACCGGCGGCCTATTTTAGATGAGAAACGGTTAAAGTGGTTATACAAACATGATATTTTACGCGTAAACAGAAAAATGCGGGGGGCGATTTTTCGTTATTGAGAATAAGTCTCATTAAGGAAATAAATAAGATTATTTTCATTTTATTGTTAAGTATCTATTGACAAAT
>MDSV01240343.1_pt1 | contig 14770 bp, 14 predicted proteins | sample 810851 | NCBI WGS metagenome assembly MDSV01 (sample SAMN05326640, study PRJNA326480) | marine metagenome | isolation source: seawater | place: Atlantic Ocean: North East | collected 2012 | reverse complement strand
TCGATTTTTTTGGATTTAGTTTCAGTTTGCCGCTCGCTCTGACCATGGTCATCATTTTCGAGATATGGCGTTATTTCCCTTTAGCTTTTTTATTCATCCTCGCACGCATGCAGTCTATCCCGTCAGACATATACGAAGCCGCTGAGATGGACGGTGCCACACCTCTACAGCAGTTCTGGTTTCTTTCCATACCCCTTATTGCTGGTATTCTGGCCATACTTTTTCTGCTTCGCTTTATTTGGACGTTCAACAAGTTTGACGATATTTTTCTTCTGACGGGTGGTAACGCCGGAACCCGAACCCTGACGGTCAGTGTCTACGAACAGGCTTTTGCAATTTCAAACCTTGGCGCTGGTGCTGCCGTGGCAGTGGTCATCTTCGTCCTTTTACTCATCTTCGCGATCATCTTCATTCGGTTCGCACCAAAGGACACCACCCAATGAGAATCTGGATGCACGGTATCTTCGGTGCGATCCTAGCGGGAAGTATTTGGACCTGCTTTTGGCAAATAATCGTGACCACGATACTCGTGATATCAACTGGGGCGGCGATCTCAATACAGACGGGACCATCCATCTTGGCGGGTGTCACAGTGGGTCTGATTGCGATCCTTCTACGCGCCAAAAGGTGCATGTCGCATCATTTCATGGGATGCACAACAATGGCTGCATTTCTTTGGGCCTTTTCATTAGCGACTCCATTTGATCCGGCTGGATTACTACCAGACTGGCAGAGCTGGTTCTCGCTATTAGTCGTCGCGGTATTGTCTTGGTTCTGCTTCACGTCGGTCTTAAAAAATATCTCGCCAACGATGCAAAATAGATATGTTTCTGAGCAATTTTATCTCAGATTGTTCTGGGGGCTTGGTTTAGTCATCTTCATTTTAATTGTAATAGCCCCGTTCTATGTGATGGTAATGACGAGCCTGAAGAGTCAACAGAGTTTGCTAGCCAATCCGCTTGACCTGTCAATCAATATGGATGTCGGCGTTTCGGTTCTATTTCGTTCATATATCGAATTATTCACAGAGTACAATTTCGGCTTGTTGTTAATGAACTCTTCCTTGGTGTCGGTATCAACCGTTCTGATAACCCTCTTATTCTCAATCCCCGGTGCCTACGCTGTAGCTAAGCTTCAGTTTCCGGGTCGGAATTTACTTTCCGGTTCCGTTCTATTGATCTATTTGATTCCTGCAATAATTTTGGTGATTCCACTTTATGCAGTTTTTAGTCAACTGGGCTTGAGGAATTCACTAATCGGATTGTGTATGGTCTACCCGGCAACCACCATTCCAGTTGCGCTCTATATGTTCCGGGGATATTTTGCAGGACTCCCATCCGAGCTGGACGATGCAGGTTTAATGGATGGACTGACACGATGGCAAATTATTTTAAAAATCGCTGTGCCATTGTCAAAGCCGGCGATCGCCTCGGTTGCCCTCTATGTATTTATGATTGCCTGGAACGAGTTTCTTTTTGCTTTTATGTTTTTAGACGACATTAAACTTTTTACATTGTCCAGAGGGATCGTCTCGCTGAACTCATCTGAGGTCCCTCGGGAACACTTGATGGCTGGGGCTGTCATAGCGACTATTCCAGTTTTACTTCTTTTCCTTTGGTTTGAAAAATTTCTTGTGTCTGGGCTGACTTCAGGCAGTGTGAAAGGATAGAAAGTGTTAACACTGTTTAGAACATTTCCCACAATTGACGGAATATCCATATTCGTGACGGGAACTCATCAGATCGGTTCCGCATCTATAAACCAGTCGAGGATCCTACAATTTGGTGTTAAATACAGCCAAAAATATCTCTTGGATGATTCAGGAGCAAAAAATTTAAGATACATAGAGACGTTCCGTCTTACGAATTGGAATTTAAGATTGACAGTGTCAGAGGGGATAACTGTATGACAAGATCTTTTGACGCAAACGATGGCCGAACTTTTTATTCAATTGATTTCGCTTGGCCTCGAGCAATTTATCTATCTTGCAATTCCACCGCAGTAAGGTTGACAAACGAGCGAGGAAACTAGCAATAAGATGGCTTCAATCCAGCTTAAAGATATTCAGAAATCATTCGGTGATCTACAGGTGGTTAAGGGCATCGACTTCGACATAAGGGAAGGCGAACTCATAGTATTAGTTGGTCCGTCAGGATGCGGTAAATCCACGCTCCTGAGAATTTTAGCTGGCCTCGAGGATGCTGACTCTGGTTCGGTTTTTATAGATGGTGCAGATGTGACGGACCGTTTGCCGTCCGAACGTGGCCTTTCGATGGTATTCCAATCATACGCACTATATCCGCATATGACTGTGAGTGAAAATATAGGATTTGCATTAAAAACGGCCGGCATAGCCCAGCATGTGATTTTTAATCGCGTCCAGCAAGTGGCCAAGATTTTACGATTAGAACCAGAATTGGACCGACTGCCAAAACAATTGTCAGGAGGACAGCGACAGCGGGTGGCAATAGGCAGAGCTATAGTTCGTGAGCCAAATGGTTTTTTGTTTGATGAGCCGCTTTCTAACTTGGACGCGGCATTACGCGCCAACATGCGTTTGGAAATATCGCGACTGCAGAAACAGTTGGGCGTCACGACCGTTTACGTTACCCATGACCAAGTTGAAGCAATGACTTTGGCTGATCGAATCGTAGTACTGAACGAGGGCAACATAATGCAAGCGGGTAGCCCGCGCGAATTATATACAGCCCCTCAAAATAAGTTCGTTGCTGAATTCATTGGTAGTCCAAAAATGAATATCATCCGTTGCCAGGTGAACAATACATCCGTGTCGCTATTAGGGCCTGGGACAATACTGACAAATTTGTTGACAGAAAAAGCTGGAGCACTATGGCTCGGTGTAAGACCAGAACATATTCAAGTGTGTGATTCAGCCAGTGCCTCAATATGCGGCACAGTCGCAGTCGTCGAGTACTTGGGTTCAGAACAGTTCGCATATGTCGATTGTGGTCTCGATGAAATGATCACGGTGCGCGCCGATCCGAGCAGCGAAATAATTCTCGGCGCGGAGGTAGGGATCAGCCTGAATCCAAATCAAATACATTTTTTTGATCAGAACGAAAGGCGAATTTAGTTTGCCAACGTTAACCTAACCGGGATCTCTTCCTCTCCAACATCTCGCTACAGCTTTTCTTATTTTTGAGGCACCTTTAACTATTTTTTCAGCAGACAGCTGTAGCGATTTAAGGATAATCAGTGTGCCGTCCTGTCCTGTAAGGTGAGATCTATTGATAAATTAATCATCGCTATTGAGCCCCAAAAAAGACGCGCGGTCTGCTAGCATCTTTGCGAATCTCGTCCCGAGGAGAAAGGCTATGGTTCCGATTTGGGTGCCCACAGCAGATAGGGTGGCAAACGCGGCGGTTACTGATTTGATGGCTCACTTCAATGCGAAGCTCGGCCGCTCCATCCACGATTATGCTGGACTGCACAAATTCAGTGTGCATGAGCCCGAAGAATTCTGGGATGGTATCTGGGAACATGCGAGACTCATTGGCATAAGAAAAGGGCCGACACTGGTCAATCGCACAGAAATGCCCGGGGCACAGTTTTATCCCGAATCCCTTATTAATTTTGCTGAAAATTGTTTGGCTCATGATGCTCCAGACGAGGAAACCGCGATAATCTCATACATCGAGACCGGAGCTCGCGCGGAGCTAACGTGGAGAGAACTCAGGCAACGGGTTGCAAATTTCAGGTACACGTTGATTGAGTTAGGCGTACAGTCTGAGGATGTGGTGGCCGGGTTCGTCAGTAACGGATCGGAGGCGATCGTAGCATCGTTGGCAACGCTGTCCCTCGGAGCCATATGGACCAGTTGCTCTCCTGACTTCGGAGTCCAAGGTGTACTTGACCGTTTCGGCCAAACAAATCCAAGGATATTAGTCGCCGCCCATAGCGCTCGGTACAACAACAAATCGATCGATTTAACCGATCGCGTTAATGGTCTCCTCTCAGAACTTCCATCGATCACCGCGAGTATAGTATTCCCCGGCGCTTGCCCAGATGAATTCTCGGGCTTGATTTATCGTCCAGGCTGCCGCGTCGTTGATTTCAATACGGCGATAACCGGCAACCATCCTCTAGAGTTCGCGGCCACACCTTTCAACCACCCGGGTTTTATCCTTTACAGTTCAGGAACAACCGGCGTACCCAAGTGCATCGTTCACAGCCAAGGCGGGGCTCTCATTCAACTTGTCAAAGAGCATCGATACCACGTCGATATCAAGGCTTTTGAACGGGTTTTCTATTACACCACCTGTGGCTGGATGATGTGGAACTGGTTGGTAGCCTCTCTGGCGTCAAAAGCTTGTGTAGTTACCTTTGATGGTTCTCCTTTTGTGAGAGGTGCCAAGACTCTTTGGACACTATGTGATCAGGATGATTGGCATGTCTTTGGTACGAGCGCCAAATACATAGCTGCGATTGATAAACATGGTTATGAACCGCGTGAGAAGCACCAGCTGAGATCTCTGAAAGCGATCTTGTCGACCGGCTCGCCATTAGCGCACGAATCCTTCGATTATGTGTACCAAGATATTAAACAAGACGTGCTGCTAGGATCCATATCGGGCGGTACGGACATTGTTTCTTGCTTTTGTCTCTCGTGCCCGACTCTTCCTGTTTACCGAGGTGAATTGCAGTGCGCGGGGCTGGGGCTCGCGGTCGATGTGGTGGATAACGCGGGTCAGTCTGTCATCGGTGAGAAGGGTGAGTTGGTTTGTCGACAGCCGTTCCCCGTGATGCCGGTTCGGTTCTTTGGTGATGCCGATGGAAGCAAGTATCGCTCCGCCTACTTTGAGGGATTCACCGGTATATGGACACACGGTGATTTCGCCGAGCGGACCCAGTGTGGTGGTTTCATCATCCACGGCCGTGCTGATGCTACTCTTAACCCAGGCGGGGTCAGGATTGGTACTGCTGAAATATATCGACAGGTGGAATCTGTCCCTGCCGTGCTAGAGTCACTCGCAATAGGTCAAACTGTCGGTGACGATGTCCGGATTGTGTTGTTTGTGGTATTGCGGGAGGAGGTAACACTTGGTGACGATCTTCGAAAAACGATCAAAAGTCAGATCCGCAAAAACACAACACCACGCCATGTTCCCGAGATTATTGCGCAGGTCCCTGACCTCCCTCGGACCGTAAGTGGTAAGATTGTGGAATTGGCCGTGCGCAATGTGGTTCACGGCGACAGTGTGAAAAATATTGAGGCGCTTGCGAATCCAGATGCATTGGACTACTTCAAAAATCACCCGGACGTTTTTATTTAGCGTTCTAGCCACTCTCATCTCTCTGGTACTTGCGACGCCGGGGATGACTAACCCCGCCGATGTTCGAGTATTGGTAGATATCTCTGGTTCTATGAAGAAAGCCGATCCCAAAGCTGTTCGTGGACCCGCGACCGCACTTCTGGCAGCACTGCTCCCCGACCGTTCAAAGGGCGGTATTTGGCTTTTCGGGTCGGATGTGAGAGAACTCGTTCCCTATGGACCGGTCGACGCCCGCTGGGATGCATTAGGAAAACCGATTGAGGCTTCCATTGGCTCAACAGATCGGTTTACGCATATGGAAAGTGCTGTCAAAACTGGTATACGCGCTGGCGGACAGCAAGTTAGTGGTGTCTGTCATGTGATCCTAATAACTGATGGAATTGTCGACGTCAGGGGCGGCAAAGATGCGTCGAGCATATCGCGCGATAGGATTATTAAATCTTTGTTACCAGAGGCGTCTGAACGAAATTGTCGGATCCACACCATCGCACTTTCTGATCAAGCAGACTTACCGCTGCTTCGTCAAATGGCACTAGAGACCGACGGTCTATTCACTCTCCTTGATCGGCCTGGTGACCTCATCCCGGTGATGCTTGATTCCTTAGAGTTGGCACTACGGTCTCAACAACTTCCAATCCGCGACCAGCAGATCAATATTGACCCCGATATCCGACAGCTGCGTCTTATCCGACTGGATAGCGAATCAGACATAGAGCTGAAGACTGACTCAAAAGTCGTTAATTCAACCAGCGAAAATGCGGGCATCACCTATTATAGGGGTACGGGGTATCAGACGTTAATCTGGTCAAATCCTATACCTGGTCGTTACACGTTAACATCTGACGTCGGGCCAACAGATCGAATCTTAATAGATTCTGATGTCCGTCTAGAGCTCACTGAACTACCTCCCACAATCAGCTCCGATCAAACACTCGGATTAAGTGCCTCAGTAAGAAATAAGAGTGGTCGGATCACTGCTCTTGATCGCGAGTTTCGAGTCGCCTTTGGTAATCGTGTCGACCCAGTCCGTTCGAAAGGAAACGAACTATCCATGCAAATTGATAGCCCAACAATAGGCCGTTCAATCCTGACAGTGCAGAGCTTTGATAAAAAACACGAACGCCAAATACAGCGGGCCTTCGAGGTATTGAAGACACAACCCGCGCTCGAAATTGCTACAGACTCATCAAAAGGGGTGGGTCAGGTCGCATCAAGCGTCAAACCGAAGTCTCAGGACGCTAAAACTCTAGTAAAAGCGTTTGAAGGACAGACTCTACTACCAGAGATCGTAAAAGAACAATTACCCGAAGGGATACGTAAGTGGCCATTGTGGCAGCTCGCTGTGAGCGCTCTGGCCGCTATTGGGGTTATCGCGCTTGTCGTCGGTTTAGTTCTTCGTCCAAAACATCATTTACCGGAATAATTCATGCGCTATCTGCCCCGCAGCCTGAGCACACAAGACTTTTCTTTGCTGGTGGCGGTTATATCCGTCCAACGCAAGAAACAACCAAACTTGCCTAATCCGCTCGCTCCATTTTTTGATCGAGGACTCAACAGGAATAGTCACCTTATAGCACGATGAACCGTAATCCGACACAGCATCGAAAGCATGTTAATTAACTTCATTGGCGACATTCATGGATACGCAAACGAGCTCAAAACACTGCTTGCCAAATTGGGCTACCGAAAATCGCTGCGCCGTGGCTGGTCTACTGGTGACGGTACCATCGTATTTCTGGGTGATCTGATCGACCGTGGCCCCCACCAAAAACAGACTGTTGATATTGTTAGGGAGCTCTGCGAGCTTGGACACGCAACTTGCCTAACTGGCAACCACGAGTTTAATGCGGTGGGATTCGTGACAAAGCGCACTGATGAGCCCGGTAAATTTGTTCGTAGTCATACTGACAACCACATTCAACAACACCAAGCGTTCTTAGACGCGTTCGCGAATGATGCCCATGGCTACCGAGAGACCCTTGATTGGTTCCAGACATTGCCGATTTGGTTCGACAATTCAAACGCTCGGGCCGTTCACGCGTGTTGGAACACCGTTGCACAAAATGATCTTGCGTCTCTTCTAAACAATGATCATAGCCCGCGTGGCCGATCTTTTTACGAGCAAACAGGGATATTTGGATCCAAGGCGTGGGAGGCACGTGAGACGCTATTAAATGGGCTCGAGGTCAAACTTCCAAATGATGTGTTCTTCAGCGACTACTACGGTGTAAAACGTTATCGGATCCGACTGAATTGGTGGCAATCTCAGCAAACAACCTTTCAAGAAGCCGCCGTCATTGACGACAGCCAACGGTCCACTATTCCTGACCTTCCCCTGCCAGAAAAGTCACCAACCTATGACGGCCCTCTCTGCTTCTTTGGTCACTACTGGATGAGAGGTACGCCACGAATATCCCACCCACACGCAATTTGTCTAGATTACAGCGTTGCCCTGCACGACGGCGTCTTGTGCGCTTACCAGTTCAAAGGTGAAACAAAGGCTCGCCAGGATCACCTGATTTGGGTAAATAAGTCGGTAACGGCCGCTTGATCAATATTCCCTCTGACTCAAAGGGCTAATCGATTACCTTGAGCGTCTTAACTGACATCTTTCCATTACGACCTTCAGCCAAATCAAATTCGACACGTTGGTTATCTTCCAAACGTTCTATGCCATTTTCTTTTACGGCCGTGATATGGACAAAAGCATCGTCGCCACCTTCATCAGGGACAATGAATCCGAAACCTTTGGTCTCGTTAAACCACTTTACTTTACCAGTTTGCATGCGTTTTCCTTCGCAACTGCCCGGAGGCCCGACGCTCCGCGCGTTTCACTAAAAATGCCAGTCAGTGTTGCGGTTAGGCGGACACATGCTAAGCATTCGAGCATATAAAGCCTCGCAGGTTCTCGCGTAAAGTCAATGATGAATCGAAGATTATCTAATCGAGATGCTCAAATGTTTAGATCCACCGACTGACGGTTTGCCTATATTGCTGGTAGAGATCGCCAGATTTTTCAGCTAATGCACGTTCTTCTGGCACTATCTGAAAGCGAGTGAGATACCACAATACACCCAGCAATCCAAACGGACTAAACGGGGTTGGTTGCAAAAGATAGTAGGCAGTAAGTAGAAGCATTAGACCAAGATACATAGGGTTTCGCGTAAACCGGTATACATCACTAGCAACCAATACTTCGGACTCATGAGGGTTCCAAGGATGAATAGTGGTACCGCGGTGTATACAGGCCAACATACCACCGATCCCGAGTATGCCCGACAGGATACCGAGAGCTGAGATCAAAGCCCAAGGCGGCTCAAACAGTGCCGCGCTATATGCGGTTAATCCTGAGTTTGGAATCCCAGCCAAGACGACGATGGTTAGGGACGGTATTTTACACTCAAGCCAAAACATAAAGGGATCATCTCTACTCAATTCCGACTTGGTCGGGACGGCAGGATTTGAACCTGCGACCCCTTGCACCCCATGCAAGTGCGCTACCAGGCTGCGCCACGCCCCGAGTGCGGAAAAGTATACAGCGTCTTAGTCAGACAGCAACCGACGGACTTGCTCGAGGTCTCGAACGACCTCGCGCAGAGCCATTCCCTTCGAGTCATCCTGAGATGCGGCAACACGAGCCTCGTCTTCCTCCTGAATTCGTAGCTTTGCTCCAGAGAGCGTAAATCCCTGCTGATGCACCAGTGCACGAATACGACGGATCATTATGAGATCTTGATATCGATAGTAACGGCGGTTTCCCCGGCGCTTGTCGGGTTGAAGTTCTGCGAACTCTTGCTCCCAATATCTCAGGACGTGTGGTTTAACGCCACATAAACGACTCGCCTCTCCAATAGTAAAATAGACCCGATCAGGGATCTGTGGGAGATCGTTATCGAAGAGATCCACTGCACTCACTCATTATCCAGCGGATGATAGAGCTCGACCTGTGAACGTAGTTTTTGTCCCGCCCGGAACGTTACAACCCTACGAGCGCTCACTGGAACCTTCTCTCCAGTTTTCGGGTTACGGCCCGGCCTCTCGTTTTTATCGCGCAACTCGAAATTTCCAAATCCCGACAAACGCACGGGATCTCCATCAATCAGCGAAGCACTCAATTCCTCGAAAAGAATTTCAACCATTTCTTTAGCTTCGCGTTTATTTAGACCAACTACATCGTTTAAGTGCTCTGACAAATCTGCTTTAGTAAGCGCTGGCATCGTATTTATCCTCTCAACTCTGCATCAGCATTCTTTCGAAGAACGCGAACAACCTGATCAACTAATTCGTGAATCGCTTGATCGTCAAGCGTTCCCTGCGGGTCCTGCAAGCTAACCGAGAGTGCCAGACTCTGACACCCGTCCGGGACACCCGGTCCACGATACACATCAAACAATTCAACGGACTGGATGCGGTCATCCAGTAGAGTCGCCACCGCGTCCTTAATCTGCTGCCATGTGACCATGTCATCAACGACTACTGCCAAATCGCGAGTGACCCTAGGATAACGCGAAATCGCTTTAAAAGCAGTAACTTGTCCTCGCAAAAGTGGATCTAGCTTTAGGTCCGCCAGGAATAGGGGCTTCGGTAAATCTAGCTGACGAGCCAATTTCGGATGTAATCGACCGACGATACCCAGAACCTTCCCATTCAAACTCACGCTAGCTGTCTGACCTGGCGCGAACGACTGATGCGCTGAAGGAGACCAGGTTAACTCAGCACCACCATTGATCATACTGAGACCGTTCAAGATACCTTTCAGGTCAAAGAAATCCACCAATCGATTAATACTGAAGTGCAGAGGAGTACTTTGGCCATAAATAGCCACACCGACCCGCTCTGATTGATCTAACTCATCAATCTGCGGAATAAAACACTGCCCTGTCTCAAATAATCGCACCCGAGGGGCTTGACGGTTCACGTTGTGACGAACAGCTTCAACAAGACCCGGCATCAGAGAACGGCGCATTTCAGCGAGATTCGATGCAATCGGGTTCGCAAGACGAACACCGCTAGTCCCGTCGCCCAGGATTGCCTGTATCTCAGGATCGACAAAGGAGTAAGTGATCACCTCTTGGATATCCTGGTCCACAAGATAATGCTTCAAACGCATCAGCGGCGTCTCAGCCTCTGAGATAGAGGCCATACTCAATGCCTGTGCTGGCAATGATGTCGGTAAATTATTGTATCCGTAGATACGAGCAATTTCCTCAATTAAATCCTGCTCGATCGAGACATCAAATCGCCAACTCGGGGCGACACAACGTAAACCTGCATCAACCGTCTCTACCTCAAATCCAAGAGCTCCAAGCATCTGTTGAACCGTCGCCGATGGAAGGGAAATCTTAAGCTGCTGCTCGATCCGGGAATGTGAAAGCTCAACCGTCTGTGTTTTGGGCAGGGCATGCCCGTCGTCGGTGATAACCACTGGCCCGGGTGTTCCTCCACAGATTTCGAGTATAAGATTTGTCGCACGCTGGCAGGCTCGCTCAGCCAATCGCCAATCAACCCCGCGTTCAAAACGCGCTGATGCATCCGTGTGGAGGCCAAAACGACGAGCCTTCCCCGCAACAGTAATTGGATTAAAATATGCGCTCTCAAGGAAGACAGTTGTTGTTTTCTCACAAATTCCGGACCGCTCACCCCCCATAATGCCTGCCAGAGCCAGCGGCGCTTCCTGATCAGCAATTACCAATACATCGTCGGTAAGGGTCAGTTGTTTTCCATCAAGCAGAACTAACTCTTCACCATTCCTAGCCATCCGGACATCGACCGCACCAACTAATTGTTCGCGATCAAATGCATGCATCGGTTGCCCGAGTTCAATCATGACGTAATTAGTGATGTCAACGATTGCATCAATCGACCGAATGCCAGAGCGGCGCAGTCGCTCAGTAATCCATAATGGCGTCGGCCTCGCAACATCAATATTCTCGATTACACGACCGACATAACGCGGACAAGCTTCTGGCGCAGATAAATTAACGTCATGCGTTTGACTGGACCCGGGAGCTATGGGCTCGCAACTGACGAATTCCACCGGTGTCTGACTTAAAACGCCAAGTTCCCGTGCTAGACCCGTGACAGATAGGCAGTCGCCACGATTCGGCGTGAGGTCAACCTCAATTAGGTCATCAGGAAGCGCTAGGACTTCCGCAAAATCAGCCCCGGTCCGAATCGAGTCAGGAAGTTCCATCAAACCAACACGTTCATCAGATAGTCCGAGCTCATCGGCACCGCACAACATACCACTAGACTCAACGCCACGAATATTAGCTCGCTGAACCTTAAAATCATCACCTAACACGGCGCCAACGCGTGCGAATGGTACTTTCACGCCAGGTCGAACGTTGGCGGCCCCACAGACCACCTGATGTGTCGCAATACCATCACTGACTTCACATACTTTCAGCTTGTCAGCGTCAGCGTGGTGACTAACGGAGATAACTTCTGCTACGACCACGCGTATAAATGGCTTCGCCGCGGTCTCAACTCCATCCACCTCAAGTCCAGCCATAGTTAAGCGGCTGACAATTTCATCGACTGATAATTCAGTCGGGCATAAGCTTTTAAGCCATGAGATACTTACTTTCATGTCTACCCGTGAAACTGGTTGAGAAACTGCAGGTCATTTTCGTAGAACAGACGAAGATCACCGATCCCATATCGGAGCATAGCCAACCTCTCGATACCCATGCCAAACGCAAACCCTGTATAAACAGTAGTATCGACACCTGTATGCTCGAAAACTTTCGGATGCACCATTCCACAACCCATCACCTCGAGCCATCCGGTATACGAGCACACGCGACAGCCTGAGCCTTCGCACATCACGCACTGCACGTCGACCTCTGCAGATGGTTCGGTGAACGGGAAATAGCTTGGCCTGAAACGAACGTCCAAGTCTGCTTCAAAAAATCTATTCAGGAATGTGATGATGGTTCCCTTCAAATCAGCAAAACTGATGTCCTTGTCCACAACCAACCCCTCAATCTGATGGAACATTGGTGTGTGTGTCAGGTCACTATCACAGCGATACACACGGCCGGGTGCGACAATGCGTATGGGGGGCTCTTCACTAACCATAGTACGGATTTGCACCGGGGACGTGTGCGTCCTCAAGACACGCCCATCATCAAAATAAAACGTATCATGCATGGCGCGAGCCGGGTGATGTGATGGGATATTCAAAGCCTCAAAATTATGCCAGTCATCTTCGATTTCAGGGCCCGTAGCGACTGTATAACCCATTGACGCAAAGAGGCGATTCAGACGGCCAAGTGTTAGGGTAACCGGGTGCAGTCCTCCGATCTTTTGTGGACGACCCGGCATAGTTACGTCGACAGAATCACGCATTAAATCTTGCGTTTCGACCTCAATCTCGAGTGCGGACCTCTTCACTTCAAGCGCATCAATAACGGCGTCACGCACTTCGTTAATCTTCGAGCCCGCTATAGGCCGTTCTTCGGCAGATAATTTACCAAGCGTTTTCATCTGCCCGCTGATCAATCCTTTTTTTCCAAGGAATTTCACGCGAACGTCGTCGAGTTGAGCTAATGAATCTGCGGATTCAATTAACGCCAAAGCATCGTCTTTAATACTCTCTAAATCATCCATTTGGAGTCCAAAAGCATAAAAAAGGCCGCAAGGAGATTGTCCAGGCGGCCTTCCCTTCACTCAACCATGAAGGGTCCTGTATTAAGCGTTCGCCTGCTCGAGTGCTTGCTTGGCTTGCTCTGCGATTGCTGCAAAAGCAACCTTCTCGTGCATAGCCAGATCCGCAAGTACACGACGATCCATCTCAATGTTGGCCTTCTTCAAGCCGTTAATAAAGCGACTGTAACTCAAGCCACATTCGCGCGCACCAGCATTGATCCGAGCGATCCAGAGCGCACGGAACTGCCGCTTCTTTTGGCGACGGTCGCGGTACGCGTACTGGCCTGCTTTGATAACTGCTTGCTTGGCGACACGAAACACTCGAGAACGAGCACCATAATAACCTTTAGCCTGCTTCAGAACCTTCTTGTGACTGGCACGCGCGGTCACACCGCGTTTAACTCGTGGCATAGGTCTCTCCTTTTACCGTAATCCTGGGAGCATTCGATGGATCAGCTTGATATCTGAAGCTGCTACCATCAACGTACCGCGCAGGTGGCGTTTACGCTTCGTGCTCTTCTTGGTTAATATGTGGCTACGGAAAGACTGCTTGTGCTTGAAGCCCTTCGCTGTGGGTTTAAAACGCTTAAGAGCGCCTGAATTACTTTTAATTTTTGGCATATTTCCTTTTCACTCCGCATTAGAGCGTGCTGCTCTCACTTCTTTTTCGGCGCGAAGACCATGATCATTTGACGACCCTCTAACTTAGGGCGCGCCTCAACGGTTCCATACTCTTCGAGATCCTTCTCCAATCGCTCGAGCATTTGCATGCCAAGCTCTTGGTGGGCCATTTCGCGACCGCGGAACCGGATGGTTACCTTGGCCTTATCGCCCTCCTCGAGGAAACGCACCAGGTTGCGCAGTTTGACCTGGTAGTCTCCGACGTCCGTTCCCGGACGAAATTTTATTTCTTTAACCTGCAGCTGGTGTTGCTTCTTCTTCGCGGCAGCTTTGGCTTTCTTCTCCTCGTATAACCGCTTGCCAAAATCCATAATCTTCGCAACCGGAGGATCTGAGGACTCCGCTATAAGTACAAGATCAAGATCATTTTCACGAGCCGCGACAATCGCATCATTCGTGTTAACAACACCGATTTGTTCACCTGTTGGTCCGATCAAACGCACCTTAGGGGCACGAATCTCTTCATTGATCGGTGTGCGCTTCTCCCCCGGCGCACCCTTGGGTTGTGCTCTTCTGATTACTCTTTCTCCGAGTCAATATCGAAACGACCACGCAACCCAATGTCCCCGTGAAGCCTGTTTGCAAAAGCGTCCAGGCTCATTGCACCGAGATCTTCACCGGAACGGGTCCGCACAGCCACCTGCTGGTTCTCCACTTCCTTATCGCCGATCACGAGTAAATATGGGACCCGCTGTAATGTATGGTGGCGGATTTTATAGCCGATCTTCTCATTGCGCAAATCGGATTTAATCCGAAGACCTTGAGCGGCAAGCATTTTTTCCACTTTTTTTGCGTATTCGTGCTGTGAATCCGTGATCGTCAGTACAGCTGCTTGAGTTGGAGATAGCCAGGGCGGAAGCAGACCGGCTGTATTTTCTAACAATATGCCTACAAAGCGTTCCAAACTTCCGAGGATCGCCCGGTGTAGCATCACAGGTACTTTCTTCGAACCATCTTCGGCGACATATTCGGCGTCAAGTCGTCCCGGCATCGAGAAATCAACCTGCATCGTGCCACACTGCCACACTCTACCTAGGCAGTCTTTGAGAGAGTACTCGATCTTTGGACCATAAAACGCACCCTCACCGGGTAACACGTCCCACTCAACCCCTAGGCTGTCAAGTGCGTCAGAAAGTGCTGTT
>MDSV01190688.1_pt1 | contig 14770 bp, 17 predicted proteins | sample 810851 | NCBI WGS metagenome assembly MDSV01 (sample SAMN05326640, study PRJNA326480) | marine metagenome | isolation source: seawater | place: Atlantic Ocean: North East | collected 2012 | reverse complement strand
TTTGGTGAGGTGGGTGAGCTGGTTTAAACCAGGAGTTTGCTAAACTTCCGTAGGTGTAACAATCTACCGCGAGTTCGAATCTCGCCCTCACCGCCAATTTATCTAAAGAATTTTTCTATTCTCACAGGTTTTTGGGTTATCATATACTTGTAAACATTCATATTTTCCAAAACCCTTTGGACATAATTTCTTGTTTCTTCAAATTTAATTAATTCGATCCAATTTACGAAGTCAATTTTATTTTTACTTGGATCCCCATTTATTTTTCTCCAATATCTTACCCTTTTAGGACCAGCATTATAAGCGGCTATAGCAAATGGGTACACTTCTGCATAATCATTTAGTAATGAGTTAAAGTAAAAAGTTCCAAGATTAATATTGTATTGCGGATCAGATGTTAACTTCTTTTTACTATAAGTGACATCCATTTGTTTTGCTACGAGTTTTGCTGTGTAGGTCATTAATTGCATCATGCCTTTAGCACCGGCATAACTATTTGCTTTTGGATCAAATTCACTTTCCTGCCTTGTAATTGCTAATATTATTTCCTGTGATGGCATTGATTTCCCCTTTAACACACGTGGAGTATTTATAATTGGATAATTGAATTTATTATAAAATCTTTTTTCGTATGAAGCTTTTTTGGAAACTTGAATTGCGTAGTCGTACCTACCAATATTTGTTGCAAGTTTTGCAGCGAGCACCTCACTTCCTTTATCTATATTTGTTTCTGCCAGATGTTTTATGATATCTTTACTATATTTAGTTTTATTAAGCTCATTAAGTAATATTACGTGTTTGGTAAGAGGGTTTTCATTAAACTCTTTTTCAAAATCTTTAGAATATTTAGAGTCATCATATAATTCAAATTCGTTTGAAGGTTTAATTTTTAAAAAAGAAAGTTGACCATAATATGTAGTCATAAATTTTGATCCCTCTTCAAAATATTGAGTAGCTAATTTGTTATTTTGGAGCTTTTCATAAGTTATGCCAATCCAGTAAGCACCTCTTGCCAAACTAATAGGGTAACCAACATTTTCATAAAAATTTTTAAAATGTTTTAATGCTGTATAAGGATCATCTAAAAAGCTTAACGAAATCCATCCAGACATCCATTCTGCTTCTGCATATTCAGGTCCTTCCTTCATAGAATGATTTTTTGCAACTGTGTATGCCTCTTGATATCTTTTTTTATAAATTAAAGACCTAGAAATTATAGCTCGTTCTTTCCACCATAATTCAGGTCTTACAAGAGCTTCACCATTATTTGGTGTTTTATTTATTATTTCTAGAGAAGAGTCTAATCTACCTCTTCTTCTTCTCCATTTAAGTCTATCGTAATTTAATCCAATATCATTTTTGAATTTAGCCGGTACATCAGCTATAGCTTTATCAACGCCATAAGAGCTGCTCATTACAATCTGTCTTGCGTTATAAAGTGCTCTGTAATCCTGAGGCAAATATCTTAAGATTCTTTTCAAATCCCATCTTTTGTATTCCCAGGCCATATATTTTGCCCTTTTAATGTGATCAGAGGAATTCAGTATATTTTTATATTTTTTGTTAAGATATCTCAAATCTTTAGAATTTAATGATGCAGTTACCCAACCATCTTTGATTAATTCAGATCCTTCAGATTTATTTCCTTTTAATAAATATGCTTCTCCTAACTTTATTTTACCAAAACCACTTAGTGGAGGATTTGACACAAACCATCCAATAACAGTATTAGGACTTGTGGTATTCAAATTTATCTTGTGCTCCGCAAGATACTTTAATCTATTTATTCTTGGATAATTTGGATTTTTATCAATAAAGTTAATATAATCGTCGAAACTCGATTTATTGCTTTTTTCTTTTAGATAAATCCATGTAATTAAATTTTTGAAATCGTTATTTCTTACTTTTTTTGTAAGGGTAAATACCGTGCTCCATTTTTTTTGAGATATGTTGTCAAATATCAATTTAGCATAATCATAATCCTTTTTTGTTAAAATTTTAGAATTTTCAGAAATTTTTGTAGGGGTTTTTTGATATGTAATAGGTTTTTTTTCAGGTAAAATAAATTCACTATTGGCACTACTTAAAATTATATTTTCAGTAGTTTTTATTTTTTCTGCAATTATAACTTTATTTGAGCTTTCTTTTTTTTGGACTTCTTTTTTCTTTTCAACAGCTTCTTTAAATATAATTTTTTTATTTGTTATTGCGAGAGGTTTTTCTTTGGGTAATAACCGATTTTTTACTAAATTCTTTTTTGTTTTAATACTCGGTTTTTTTTGAGGTAAAAGTGTATTTGTTTTCTTTTCAATTTTATTTATTAGAACTTTAGGTTTTGTTTTAGGTAGAATTTTTAAGTTTGTATCAGATAAAGCAGGTATATAAGAAAAACATAACAATAAAAAAACTAGACTAATTAAATGTTTAAGCATAAAATTATGAAAGTTAAGTTTAATACAATATAAATAGATATGTTTAAAGGATCAATCGTAGCTTTAATAACACCATTTAAAAATAATGTTTTAGATCAAGATAAATATGCCTCTTTAATTGATCATCATATTAAAAACGGCTCTAATGGCGTTGTTCCTGCTGGAACTACTGGTGAGTCGCCCACGCTAGATCACGATGAACATAAAAAAGTAATTGAAATTGCAGTTAAAGAGACTAACGGTAAAATACCTGTAATTGCTGGCACTGGTTCTAATTCAACATCTGAAGCAATAGAGTTATCAAAGTATGCAGAAAAATCTGGAGCAAATGGACTTTTGATCGTAACGCCCTACTACAACAAGCCAACCCAAGAAGGCTTGTACCAACATTACAAAGCAATAAATGATAAAGTTGGAATACCAATTATTATATATAATATTCCACCAAGGTCCGTTGTAGATATGTCAGTTGATACGATGGCAAGATTATTTGAACTTAAAAATATTATTGGTGTCAAAGATGCAACAGCTAATCTAAATAGAGTTGATCAACAATTAAAAAAAATGGGTCCTGAATTCATTCAGTTATCTGGTGAGGATGGGACTGCTTTAGAATTCAATCTTCGTGGCGGTGTTGGTTGCATTAGTGTAACAGCAAATGTTGCCACTAAGCTTTGCGCGGAGTTTCAAGCTTCTTCATTAGATAAAAATAACAAAGCATTAATTTCTAATGCACAAAAAATTAACGAAAAATTAATGCCTTTACATAAATCGTTATTTTTAGAAAGTAATCCAAGCCCAGTAAAATATGCAGCTAGTTTATTAAATCTGTCTTCAGACGAAGTTAGACTACCATTAGTAAAATTGACTGAAAAAACAAAAAAGGAAGTACAAAGGTCCCTAAAAATTGCTGAACTTCTTTAATGAAAGAAAGAAAAAAACCAGGTATTAAAATTGTTTGTAATAATAGAAAAGCAAGTTTTAATTATTTTTTTCAAGAAATGTTTGAAGCTGGAATCGTTCTTAAAGGTTCGGAAGTTAAATCCTTAAGAGATGGAAAAGCTAATATAACAGATTCATACGCAAATGATAACAATGGTGAAATTTATTTAATTAATTCACATATACCTTCATATAAACAGTCTAGTTATAATAATCACAATCCTAGAGATATGAGAAAACTTTTACTTAATAGAAAGGAAATAAACAAAGTAATTGGAAAAATTAATAGAGACGGTCTTACAATCATTCCAACTAAATTGTATTTTAAAAAGGGGAAAGCAAAGGTTGAATTAGCAGTGGCTAAAGGAAAAAAACTTCATGACAAAAGAAATGTAAAGAAGAAGAAAGTTTGGGAGAGAGAACAAGCAAGAATTTTGAGTAAAAATAAGTAATGATATATTTAGGTATTGGATCAAATTTACACTCTAGTTTTGGCAATAGACTTGAAAATATCAACCAATCTATTTCGCTATTAAAACAAAGAAAAATTGAAGTAATTAAAAAATCAAGCTTTTATGAGAGTTTTTCTTATCCAAATAAAAAAAACCCAAAATTTTTAAACATAGTTATTGAAATCAAAACATCACTAAAACCAGGAGATTTAATGACAACTCTTCTTGATGTGGAAAAAAAACTTGAAAGGAAAAGGAAAAAAAAAAATGATCCTAGAACATGTGATATTGATATCATTGACTATAAAAGCGAGTCAATTAATTTAAAATTAGAAAATTTTGAATTAATCATTCCTCATAAATCTTTAAACGAAAGAGATTTTGTATTGTATCCTTTAAAGGAAATTTGCCCTGATTGGTCTCACCCTTTAAGTAAAATTTCAATTGATTTATTAATAAAAAATTTGAAAAGTAAAAATAATGGCATTACAAAGTTATCGCAAAGTGATATAAATGATTATGTTAAATAATGAAGACTTGATAAAAAAAGTTAAATCCTATAATAGATTTCTTAACCCAGAAGCTTTAAACAAAGCTTATAATTTTGCATTAGAAGCACACAAAAATCAAAAAAGAGACGAGGGAATACCATACATAAGTCACCCTGTTGCAGTTGCAAATATACTAACAGAGCTGAAATTAGATAGCGCTACAATAACTACCGGTTTATTGCATGACACAGTTGAAGATACAAAAGCAACCTACGATACAGTTAAAAAAGAATTTGGTAAAGAAGTTGCGGATTTAGTTGATGGCGTTACTAAAATTTCTGCATTAGAGGAAAAAGCCATAGATAATTCAAAAGCTGAGAATCTTAGAAAACTAATTTTAGCAACATCAAAAGATATAAGAGTTTTGCTTGTTAAATTAGCAGACAGGTTACACAATATGAGAACAATCAATTTCCTAAAAGATAAAAATAAAAAAGTTCGTAAGGCAAAAGAGACAATGGAAATTTATGCTCCATTAGCTGATAGAATGGGAATGAATACTATTAGGGATGAATTAGAAGATCTGTCATTTGCAATCCTTAATCCTGATGCAAGAAATCTAATTCTTAATAGATTAACATTTATAAAAGACAAGAGAGAAGATATAATTAAAAACGTTTATGATGAGTTAAATAATTTACTCATATCCAATAGAATTGAAGCTGAAATTACAGGAAGAGAAAAAACTCCATTCTCGATATGGAGAAAAATGCAATCCAAACGAATATCACTAGAACAATTAACTGACATCGTTGGCTTTAGAGTTATTGTTAAAAATATAAATGATTGCTATGTAACACTTGGTATATTTCACAAAGAGTATCCTGCAATTCCAGGAAAATTCAAAGATTACATATCAACACCTAAAATTAATCAATATAAATCAATCCACACATCTGTGATAGGCCCAATGAAAAAGCGAATAGAAATTCAAATTAGGACTAAACCTATGCATGAATTTGCTGAGCGGGGCATAGCCTCACATTGGAAATACAAATCATCGGAAAAATTTTCAGAAATATCATGGAAAGAATATGATTGGTTGAGGGACTTAGTTGAAATAATCGATACTGGCGGGAGTCCAGAGCATTATTTTGAATTTACAAAACTACAAATGTTTCAGGATAATGTATTTTGTTTTACACCCAAAGGTGCTGTAATTAAACTTCCTAAAGACGCAACACCAATAGATTTTGCTTATGCCGTACACACAAATATTGGTGATACCGCTATAGGTTGTGAAATAAACGGAAGAGAATCTCCTCTTCAGGCATCTCTTAGTAATGGTGATATGATTAAAATAATTACTTCAAAAAAAGTTTCCCCCTCTTTGCATTGGCTTTCATCCAGCAAAACAGGAAAAGCTCGTGCATCTATTAGAAAGCACTGGCAGGGAAGGTTCCTTGATGGAAGCAAAAAACCTAAAGAATATACTTCAACACTGTCAATAGATTTACCTCATAAACCAGGTATTCTTGGCAAAGTTAGTACATTGTTTGGTGTTAATAACGCCAACATAATTAATATTGAATTAACCAAAAGAACTAGCGAATACTTGTCATTTATATTTGATATTCAAATCCAAGATTTAAAAGACTTTACAAACTTAGTAAGTCAACTTAAACAGGAAAAGCTTAAATTTAAAGTAATACGTCATAAAAAGAAAAAGTATGCTTTCATTCAAAGAGTCCTTGAAAATTTTAAAAGAAACTGATGCCTTAATTGAGGGACATTTTGTTTTATCATCTGGGCTTCATAGTGACAAATATGTTCAGTGCGCTAAACTTTTAAGCAAACCCGAAAAAGCCAAAGACCTATGTTTTTCTCTTGCTGAAAAAATCAAACAAAATTTTAAAGATTTTAATCTAATACTTTCACCAGCTATGGGTGGTATTATTATTGGATATGAAATAGGAAGAATTCTTAAAGTTGAGACAATTTTTGCCGAAAGAGTTAATAATATTTTTGAGCTAAGAAGAGGTTTTAAAATTACAAATAAACATAAAATTTTAATTGTCGAGGATGTTATAACAACAGGAAAATCTAGTTTGGAATGTTCAACATTAGCAGAAAAACTTGGATCTGAAGTTGTTGGTTTTTCTTGTTTGATTGATAGATCTAAAGGTAAAAGTAAAATCAAAAAAACTATCATTTCACAAATTCAACTTGAAATCCCAACATACACCAAGGACAATATTCCAGAAAATTTAAAAAAGATTAAGGCCATAAAGCCTGGGAGTAGAAACTTGTAATGTCAAAACCTAAATTGGGCGTGAATATTGATCACGTTGCAACAGTTAGAAATGCCAGAGGTGAAGATTACCCAAAACCATTAAGAGCTGCATTGCTAGCTGAAAAGTATGGTGCCGACTCAATTACAATTCATTTAAGAGAAGACAGAAGACATATTCTCGATAAAGACTTAATTGAAATTAATAAAAAACTTAAAATTCCACTTAACTTAGAAATGGCACCTACAATAGAGATGCTTAAAATTTCGTTAAAACACAAACCTAACTACGTTTGTCTTGTACCAGAAAAAAGAAGTGAGATAACAACAGAAGGAGGGTTAAATTTAAAAAAAAACAGAAAGTTTATAAAGAAAATATTAGAAAAATTTAAACAAAAAAAAATTAGATCCAGTTTATTTATTGAACCAAAAATTTCAGATATTAAAATTGCATTAGATATTAAAACTGATTGCGTTGAATTGCATACAGGTAAATTTTGCAATTTATACAATAAAGGCATTAGTACTAAAAAAGAATTTGAAAGATTAAAAAAGGCTGTGAATTACGCAAATTCAATCGGTTTAGAAGTTCACGCTGGGCATGGTATAAATTTTTCAACTGCTAAAATCTTAAAAAGAATATCCGGGATTAAAGAATTCAATATTGGACATTTCCTCGTTGGCGAGTCAATTTTTTTAGGAATGAACAAAACTATTAAAAAATTTAAAAATATTATAAGAAAATGAATTTATTTAAAACTTATACAGAAGCTATAAAAAATATAATTATCAAACACAGTGATTATTTTAATTTAACTGACAAAACAGATTTAAAAAATATTATTGTTGAAAATCCCCCAGAACAATTCAACCACGATCTTTCCTCAAATGCCGCACTTATACTGGCAAAAATAATTAACGATAATCCAAGAAAAATTGCAGAAAAATTAAAAGTAATTTTACAAAACGAAATTAAAGATTTTTCACATATTGATATAGCAGGTCCAGGTTTCTTAAATTTTCAAATTAGCACTAAAACATGGAAGAAAATTATAGCTTTAATTATTAAGGAAAAAAATAAATATGGTTCAAAAAAGAAAAATAAAAAATACAATATAGAATTTGTGTCAGCAAACCCCACTGGACCAATGCATGTTGGTCATTGTAGGGGCGCTGTATTTGGGGATGTTTTAAGTAATTTGTTAATATTTAATGGCAACAAGGTAGTTAAGGAATTTTACATTAATGATTACGGCAATCAAATTCAAAGTTTTGTTAAATCAGTTTATTTGAGAATCAAAGAAATTAAATACAAAGAACCTTTTCCTAATGATAGCAACCTTTATAGCGGTGATTATATTAAAGATATTGCAAAAAATATTTTAAAAAAATCCAAAAAAAAAAATTTTAACAATTTTGAAAAAAGCTTTAGTTATTTAAAAAGTGAGGCACTTAAACAATCGTTAATTTCTATTAAGTCTGATTTAAAATTATTAGGTGTTAAACACGATCACTTTTTTTCTGAGACGAAAATGGTTAAGGATAAATCTGTGGAGAAGATTATTAAGATACTAAAAAAAAATAAATTTGTTGTAAACGGATATTTAGAACCACCGAAGGGCGAAGATTTAACGAATTGGAAAAAAAGCAAAAGATTAATTTTTAAATCAACAAATTTTGGAGATGATACAGATAGGGCACTACAAAAAAATGATGGTGCTTGGACATACTTTGCAAATGACATCGGGTACCATTCAGTTAAAATATCAAAAAATTATAATACCTTAATAAATATTTTAGGTGCGGATCATATTGGATATATTAAGAGAATTTCTGCTGCTGTTAAAGCAATGTCAGACAACAAGGTAAACTTAATTTGCAAAGTTTGCCAGCTTGTAAAGTTTGTAAAAAACGGAGAGCCTTTTAAAATGTCAAAAAGATCAGGTGATTTTTTTCCTTTAAATAAATTATTATCTGAGGTTAACAAAGATTCGATTAGGTTTATGATGCTATTCAGAAGCAACGATGTTGAGCTTGATTTCGATTTTAAAAAAGTTTTAGAAAAAAATAAAGATAATCCAGTTTTTTATGTTCAATATTGTTATGCAAGAATTAATTCGATTTTTAGATCTTTAAAAGCCAAAAAGAATAAAAATAATAAATTTAAATATTATGACAATCAAATAAACAGCTTTGAATTAAAACTTTTACGTAAAATAATTGAATGGCCTAAAATAATTAATGTTGCTTCTAATAAGTTAGAGCCCCACAGAATACCATTTTATTTATATGAATTATCTACAATATTCCACTCTTATTGGAGTAAAGGAAATGAAGATCCAAGTTTCAAATTTATAAAAAATGGAAAAATGAATAATATTCTTACTTTAAAAATCTTTGAAATAATATCTATTATTTTAGAAAATGGAATGTTTATACTTGGAGTCTCTCTTCCAAAAAAGATGTAATGTTTAAAAAAATTATAACATCAATACACTTATTATTTGTAGTTTTATTAATTGGCTATGTTTTTGTGATTTATTTTTCTGATGATTTTGTTTCAAAGATTAATATTAATAGAAATGATATTTCAAAAAACAATATTAAAAATTTCTCAGATTTACCGGTTTTAAAAAACGATACGGAAAATATAATCAATTATAATTTAGACAGTATTAATAAAAAAAAAGTTAAAAAAAGATATTTTTGGAATCTATTAAAAAATGAAGAGAAAAGCGGCAATAATTAGTATAAAAGGACCAAGTCTTACACAAGCGGAAAGTAGTCTTTTAAAAAAAGAGAAGCCTTGGGGTGTAATATTATTTAGAAGAAATATATTAAGTTTTAATCAAACTAAAAAATTAACTAAAAGTATTAGAATATGCATGAAAGACGATAATTATCCAATATTAATAGATGAAGAGGGAGGAAAAGTTTCAAGACTTTCAAATCTTTTTAGTACAAAGGAATTCTCACAATCCTTTTTTGGTAATTTATATGAAAAAAATAAAATAAATGGAAAGCTAATTTACAAGTATTATCTAGATACTATTTGTAATATTTTAAAAGATATTGGTATAAATATTAATACCATTCCTGTTATGGATTTATTGCAAAATTCAACTCATGACATTATCAAAGGTAGGGCATATTCAAATAAGCACAATACAGTAAAATCACTTGGAAAATATTGCTTATCATATTTAAAAAAGGAAAAAATCGGATCTGTAGTCAAACACGTGCCTGGTCATGGTTGTTCAAATCAGGATAGTCATTTAAATTTACCAGTAGTATTAAAAGAGTCTAACAAGTTATATAAAGAGGATTTCAATTTATTTAAAAATCTTGAAACTTTTTTTATGATGACAGCACATATATTGTATAAAAAGATAGATACTAAGAATTTAACAACTTTTTCAAATATCATAATAAAAAAAATAATACGTAAAAAGCTCAACTTTAGGGGAATATTGATATCAGATGATATTTCTATGAAGGCATTGAGCAAAGACTTAAATTCAAATGCTGATAAAGCACTAAATGCAGGTTGTAATCTTGTTTTATATTGCAATGGAAATATCAGAGAGTCTACTAAACTACTTAAAAATTTAAGATTTATAGATAAATTTACACAGAAAAAAACTTATCAATTTTACAATTTTTTAAGATAATATTGTTAAATGGAATCAAAAATTAATAATTCAATTTTAGTTGATATACCAAATTATTCTGGACCCTTAGAAACATTACTAGATTTAGCAAAAACACAAAAAGTTGATTTAACAAAAATTTCAGTTACTACTTTGGCAGACCAATTCACTGATTATATTAAAAATTTTAAAGACAAAAATTTGGATTTAGCATTTGATTATCTTCTTATGGCTACTTGGTTAACTTATTTAAAGTCAAGACTCCTTTTACCTGACGATGAGGAAGATAATTTTAAGGCATCAGAAATTGCATTAAAGCTCAAACTACAACTTAAAAAACTTGAACTCATAAGACTTTTATCTGATGAATTATTAAAAAGAAAAAGAATAGGTCGCGATCTATTTTACCGAGGTACAAAAGGGGGAATTAGATCAATAAACAATCCAGTCTATAAAGTTACATTGTATGAACTTTTAAAAGCTTATTCAGTTGTAAAAACAGAATCTATTTTTCAAAAAATCGATATTCCAAAATTACCAGTGATGACTACACAGGAGGGAATTAAACAAATAAAAAATAATATGCAAATTATAAATGATTGGAAAAAAATAAGTGAATTAATACCTGATACTTTTAATAAATCAGTTAAATTAAAAAAAAGTGGCTTAGCATCTATATTCACAGCAAGTCTGGAATTAACAAAAGATGGAGTTATAAATATTATGCAAGAAAAATTATTTGGTGATATTTTAATTAAAAAGTCTTTACATACGCCCATGAGGTTAAAATCTAAATAAATAATTATATGCAAAAAAATAACAAAGATAATATAATCAGCTTTCCTCAAAAGAAATCTAAATTAGAAAAAGAAGTTGAAGCCATTATTTTTGCAGCTGAGGAGCCTCTCGATATACATACAATCGAACAAAGGGTAGGGACAAGAAGCAATATAAAGAAAATATTAGAAAATTTACAAAAGGAATATTCGGGTAGAGGAGTTAATCTTGTTTGTGTATCAAATAAGTGGGTATTTAGAACTTCTCTAGATGTTTCAAAATTAATGTCTTTACAAAAATCACAACAAAAAAAATTATCTAAAGCAACTATTGAAACACTTTCAATAATTGTTTATCACCAACCCGTAACAAGATCTGAAATTGAAGAAATTAGAGGTGTCGCCTTTGCGTCCAATACACTTGAGATTTTATTAGAGTTAGATTGGGTCAAACCAGCCGGTCGTAAAAATGTACCTGGAAAACCTATACAGTATGCAACAACTGAAAATTTTCTAAATCATTTTAATATTAAAAAATTGTCAGATCTACCAACAATAGATGAACTGTCCTCTGCAGGATTAATTGATGCTGGATCGGTAGATTCATCTATTTTTGGAACTGGTAAATTTTTTAAAGAACAATCACAAGCTAAAAAGGATAATATATATTCTGAAGTAGACGATGTATTAAAACAAACTACTAAAATCGAAGAATAATTATATTTATTTAATTGTTATTATTGTATAGGATATTTAAATGGGAATAAGTTTTTGGCAAATAGCTATCGTTGTAGTGTTAGTAGTTTTACTATTCGGAAGAGGTAAGATTTCAAGTTTAATGGGTGATGTAGCTAAAGGCATTAAGAGTTTTAAAAAGGGAATGTCCTCTGATGACACTAATCAGACTAATTTAGAGGATAAAAAAGACGAAGATTCTAACTCGCAAAACAAATAATTATTAATGCCACAAATTGGATGGTTTGAATTACTAATAGTTGTTTTAGTAGCTATATTAGTTATCGGTCCAAAAGATTTTCCAGTTGTTTTACGTAAAGTAGGTGGATGGATTGGTTCAGCAAAAAAATATTTTTCAGATATTCAAAATAAAGTAAACGAAACTATAGATGAAGAAGACTCAGTAGAAAATAAATACTCTAAGAAAAACAAAACTAATTCAGATGAGTGATAATAATAAAGATCAAAATACAATTACAGGTCATTTAACTGAACTTAGATCAAGGTTGATAAAATCACTTGTATTTATTTTTGTAATTTTTGTTTTGGGATATATTTTTGCTGAATACATCTATAGCTTTTTACTTGAACCTTATGCTAAAGCTGTAAAGAATGATGGTATTGAAAGAAGATTAATTTTTACTGCGTTACATGAGACTTTTATCACATATCTAAAACTCGCTTTTTTTGTTTCACTTCTTTTAGGAAGTCCAATTTTTTTAACTCAAATGTGGAAGTTTATTGCACCTGGTCTTTATAAAAATGAAAAAAAAGCTCTTCTTCCTTATTTAGTAGCAACACCAATATTATTTTTATTGGGTGGTATGCTCGTTTACTATTTGGTCATGCCATTAGCAATTAAGTTTTTTTTAACGTTTGAAACGACAGGCAATATTAATAATCTTCCTATTCAATTAGAAGCTAAAGTTAACGAATATTTATCTTTAATAATGAGATTGATATTTGCTTTTGGTTTAAGTTTTCAACTCCCAGTGTTACTAAATTTATTAGCAAGAATAGGAGCTATAGATTCAAAATACTTAAAAGAGAGGCGTAGATATTTTATTGTAATCATTTTTGCAGCAGCTGCAATATTAACTCCGCCAGATCCAATTACTCAAATTGGTTTAGCAATACCTTTATTGATACTGTATGAATTATCTATATTATCTGTAAAATTAACAGAAAAGAAAAATAATGCATAATATTAAGTCTATTCGAGATAAACCAGATTTTTATAAAAAAAAAATTAAAGATAGAAATGTTAATGTTGATATTGATAAACTATTAAATTTAGATGAAAAAAATAGAGATCTAATTCAAAAAAAAGAGAAATTAGAACAAGAAAAAAAAATTATTTCAAAATCAAAAGACTTTTCTCAATTTCAGAAATCAAAAGATATATCAAACGAGATTAAATCTTTAGAAAAAGAATTAAACAGGATGAAACATGAGATAAATAAAATATTACATTTTTTACCTAACATAGCACGTGATGATGTACCAATAGGACCTGATGAAAATGCAAATATAGTTTTAGGCAAATTTGGTTCTGTTCCAAATTTTAAATTTAAACCAAAAACACACTATGAAATTGGAACAAATTTACGTTTAATGGATTTTGATATTGCTGCCAAAACAACTGGTTCGAGATTTGTTTTTTTAAAAGGTAATTTAGCTAAACTTGAAAGAGCCATCTCTGATTTTATGCTTGATACGCATACTAAAAAGTTTGGATATTTAGAAATTTCTCCACCATTAATAGCTTCAGAGGAGGCTATGTTTGGAACCGGTCAATTGCCAAAGTTTGAAAACGATCAATTTGAAATTAAATTTGGCGATGATAAAAATAGAAAGTTTTTAATTCCAACTGCAGAAGTAATTTTAACTAACATTATAAGGGATAAACAATTTAAAAAAGACGAATTGCCCTTAAGATTTGTTGCTTCGACGGCGTGTTTTAGAAAAGAGGCAGGGAGTTATGGCAAGGATACTAAGGGAATGTTGAGACAACATCAGTTTTATAAGGTCGAGCTGGTTAGTATCGTAGAGCCAGATAAATGTGAATCAGAACTTAATCGTATGACATCTTGTGCCGAAAATATTTTAAAAGAATTAAAATTACCTTACAGAACTGTCTTACTTTCATCAGGTGATATGGGTTTCAGTGCAGAAAAAACAATTGATTTGGAAGTTTGGATTCCATCAGAAAATAGTTATAGAGAAATTTCTAGCTGTTCATCATGTAGTCAATTTCAATCCAGGAGAATGAAAGGGAAGTACAAAAATGACAAACAAACTGATTTCCCCTGTACCCTCAATGGCTCAGGTTTAGCAATTGGAAGAACTCTTATTGCAATTATGGAAAACTACCAAAATTCTGACGGAAGAGTGATCATTCCAGAAGCCCTTAGACCTTACATGAATAATTTAGATAAAATCTAGCTATTATTGTTAAAATTTAGTTGTTTAAATAAAATTATTAATATATTTATTTCTACATTATGAGTGGTTCAAGTTTTGCACAATTTATACCTTTAATATTAATATTTGTCATTTTCTATTTCTTTTTAATAAGACCACAACAAAAGAAAGTAAGAGAACACAAAACAATGACTCAAAATCTTAAAAGAGGAGATGAGGTTATTACTTCAGGAGGCATAATCGGAACTGTTGATAGAGTTTTTGAAGATGATCGTATTGAATTAAACATTTCTGAAGGTGTGAAAGTACAAGTGATTAAAAATACAATTCAAGGGCATTTAAAAAAAGAAACAAAAAAATAGTCTTTTTGTGTTAAATTTTTCTAAGATAAAAATTATTTTAATTTATATTTCGTTCTTACTGATAAGTTTTTTTTGTTATTCTAATTTTTCAGATTCTGATAATGTTATACTAAAAAAAAAAATTAATCTTGGTCTAGATTTACAAGGTGGATCATATCTTCTACTAGAAATAGATAATTCACCTGTAATTGAGCAAAAATTACAAAATATATCAAC
>MDSV01243725.1_pt1 | contig 14771 bp, 17 predicted proteins | sample 810851 | NCBI WGS metagenome assembly MDSV01 (sample SAMN05326640, study PRJNA326480) | marine metagenome | isolation source: seawater | place: Atlantic Ocean: North East | collected 2012 | reverse complement strand
AGTCTAAAAAGTCTAAAAGACGTAAAAAAACGACCCGTCGGCGCAAACGGATCCGTAAGTCACGTCACTAAAAAAAGTGGGGTTTGTAGCGCGTCGAAGGGAGACTACAACGTACGGCAGGATCTTTTTTTTTTTTAATACAAAATGACCACACCTCTCAACAACCATGTATACACTTTCCGCCGTGTCCGTAACATGTTGATCTTCGGACAAATAACTAGGAATTTCAGTCAACCACTTATTTCTCAAGCTGAAGCAGATCTACTGGATACTAGGCCAGAACTTTGGACAATCTTCAACACACAACGTCAGATATTATCAGCTCCAGAAGGACTTGACGATTTCTGGTGGTCTATGTACCTTAATTGTTTCAATGAAATTCCTGAAAATATTGCGCATATGAGTGCCTTGCACGACATCCACAATAGAGCTATGCATAGAGCGCTACATCCAGAGGAATTTAGTGATGAATTGAATGTATGGGATGCATTGGATGATAATAGCAAAAAAGGGGCTCCCACAGATCTCACCGGACCTTATTACAATTTCCGCCGTGTCCGTGACATGTTGATCTTCGGACAAAGAACTAGGAATTTCAGTCAACCACTTATTTCTCAAGCTGACGCAGATCTACTGGATTCTACGCCAGGACGTTGGGAAATCTTCAACAAACACCGTCGGATATTATCATGGATACCTCTACCACGATATGGCGATGTGTGGTGGACTATCTACTTAAATTGCTTCAATCAACATTTTCAAAATGTTGCGAATCTGCGTGCCTTGCACGACATCCACAATAGAGCTATGCATAGAGCGCTACTCCATCATTCAGATAGTAGACTACAATCGGTCTCAGGGAGGGCCGCGGAGACCTGGTCGACACTTCCACCAAGTTTAACTAGAGACGTTACATCCTTTATGCAAGCACGTAGATCGCGAAAGCGGAGAGTAACATCACAAAAACGTCGTTCACGTGCGCATCGAAGGGCGAGAAAATAGCATTTTTTTTTTTCGGGGGGGTATAAAATGCGGGAAGATTTGAAGTGTAAGCAGGAGAGCGAGCCTATGTTGCAAGAATCACTTGATCGCTATGTGACCTTTCCGATTCAAGACCACGACATTTGGGAAATGTACAAGAAATCGGTCGCAAGTTTCTGGACGGTGGATGAACTAGATCTTGAATCTGATATTGAAGACTGGAACAAATTAGAAGACGGAGAAAAGCACTTCATAAAGACTGTGTTGTGTTTTTTTGCCGCGTCGGACGGAATCGTGAATGAGAATATTGTTCTGAATCTATACACATCAATTCAAATTCCAGAAGCTAGATCGTTTTACAGTTTTCAAATAGCAATGGAACAGATACATTCCGAAACCTATAGCCTCCTTATAGACCGATATCTTCCAAATCAGGAGGATAAGCTACAGGCTTTCAAGTCTATCGAAAATTGCGAAGTCGTGCAAAAAAAAGCGGCATGGGCTATCAAATGGATGAACAGCGACGTCTCGTACTACGAGCGTTTGGTTGCTTACGCCTGCGTCGAGGGTATTTTGTTCAGCGGTAGCTTCTGTGCAATTTTCTGGCTTAAAAAGAAAGGATTGATGAACGGACTAACTTTTTCGAACGAACTAATAAGCCGCGATGAGGGACTGCATACAGATTTTGCGTGCTTATTGTACAGAAAGCTTAGACATAAACTAGAGCAAAATGAAGTCCATGAAATAGTGAGAGGTGCCGTAGAGGTCGAGGAGGAGTTTATCTGTAGCGCGCTGCCGTGCTCACTAATTGGAATGAGTTCGAGAAGCATGGGGCAGTACATTAAATTTGTTGCTGATCGGTTACTTGAAAGCTTGGGTTACTCTAAGCTATACAACGAAACAAATCCATTTGAATGGATGGATTTAATTAGCCTGCAGGGTAAGACGAATTTCTTTGAGCGTAGAGTTGCAGAGTATCAAAAAGCGCACGTTATGCAGGCAGTTCACGGGGAGGAAAATAAGGGATTCTCTACTACGGAAGACTTTTAATCAGTCCGCGCGTCGTTCGGGAATATCTTTTGTGAACAATCATCGCATACAAGGCAATTTTGCGCTCATTTTTCGCTCGTTTTATTTGTAAGAGCATATTTAGACGCTGCACTGGTGTGTACGCATCGTACTCCTTCTCCAACTGTATAAACTCGTCTCTGCAATCGTCCTGTAACATTTGATCACGACGCAGAAAATTGCATTCCGAAAATGTTCGCAGATTAAAATATATATGTGATTTCAAAATGAACGAAGTTGCGTACGTAGGCAAGACTCTCCTAAAGAGCATCGCAGCGACAGCCAATATTTTCTTACTTGCGCAAACTTTAAATATGCCCCTGAAAAACATTGAACGCGTAATTAAGTATTCACCCTACACTGTTTTTATCTTTCTTTTTGTGTACGCCCTGTCGTCTGTAGACGCGATAATTCCTGCATTAGTTGGTACTGTCCTGTATGTAATTTTCGAAATGGATTCACTGCTGGATCGTCCACGGGAGGGAGGGGACAACAATCAGAAGCACTACATTAAGTCTGCCTTGATACCGTTCGGTGGATAATATGAAGTCTACCTGGATACCGTTCGCTTAAAATCGAACACAGATCAAAAAATGGACTGGCCAGTATTTTTTCGTGAATTGTCTGATTTCTTACCGAAAAGAATTCCAATGTACCCGTCCTTCACTATTGGCGTCATCACCTTTAGTATTGTGGTAGTCCTAGGATTATGGTTTTACAAAAGGGACGAGAAGAAAAGGCTGCAATTAGAAAGAAGCGTTTCACCGGAGCTAGTTGCTTTCAGTAAATTTATCTATATCTTTACTGTCGCGGGTATAGCCTTAGCGTGTGGAAAATTTGCATTCAATACTCAGTTTTATCGTGACAATTGGAAGACAAACGGTAAATGGATGGTCTACAAGACGTGGGGATTTATAAACTAATCACATTTTGGGGCTAGGTAAAACGCCAATTTATCTACACTGCCAATTTGAAAAGTTGTACAAGATGGCATACCTTCACCGAATTGCCACACCATTTCGTCACACAGTGGAGAAGCTTTTGAAAAGAGAGCTAAAAACTTTAGTCCAAGAGTCACTTCTAGGCATTCCTCTACTTCTAGTTTGACAGTGGCGGATGGTTCTACAGTGACGCATCCACTTCCAGCATCACCTTCAACAATAAATTTAACGTTTTCCTTCGTTACTCGAACGACAAGGTTGTCACCGAACTCTTTCATATCTCTAACGAGTCTTGTAAATTCCGCGGTTGGCATTTTTATTGAAATTGGGTATTCCATTTCGGGGACGTCAAAATTTTCCATCTCTATATCCATAAGGTTCTGTTGAAAATCAATCTTTCGTGCGTCTCTACAAGAGGTAATATTGAGTTTATTATCTTTTGTAGAAAGTTCGAGAGCGGCGTCATTGTCACACAGCCTAAGCATTTTCGAAAGAGTCTCCATATTCAAAGCAATTACTTCCGCACGTACACAATTGAATTCTGATAGGCTATCCTTTATGGATAGTTGTACAAGCGAAACATGGGATGAATCCATTGCTTGGATAGTCCACCCTGTCTCTTCGCATATGTTAATATTCGTTTCTTTCGTGACGTCCTTTATTGAATCAATAATTTTTTTGAAGGTAGACGCCTTATCAAATACCGATTTCATGAGCCTAGGTCACAGTACGCTACGCTGGGATGTACCAATTTTCTACACTAATTTCAAAATGACATCCCCTGCTTGGGTAAACGATTTGTTAAGTGCGTTAAGTGCTCATATCCGCACGCGTGAAGAAACTGGTCAAAACCGTGAAGATCTAAAAAGATTTATTGAGTCTAATTATGACCTCACACAGCCGGAAATGAATAGACTTATTTCCTACGTAAATAGAAACGGACCTGATTGGCGATGTATTGATCTGACAAAGGATCTTCTGTCCGGAATGGGAAGACAAATTCGGTCAATTTACCACGATAGGACGGTGCCAAGGCAAGGACAGCAACCGAATCAACGCGACGGGCAAAGGCGGCAACGATCGAGGCAGAGATCTAAAAAAACAAAGCGTAAAACTACGCGTAAAAAACGTGTGTAGGCGTGAAAATTACAATTTCAAAATTATTAATTCTAGTGAACTGATCTAATTCTCGCTGGAGCTTGGTCCGATAAATCTTTGACTGATTTCAGAGAAGAATTTTCGTTGATACATATTTACAATCTGATTCATATGAATTTGAAACCATTTAAATCTTTCATTCTCTGTTTCTTGTTGCACTGAAGATTCATCCCACAGAGCGTACGACGGAATTTTTCCGTGGACGTACTCAAGTATTTTATTACGCTCGTATGCAATGAAGCCGTAGTCTTTTTTTTTTTTTAAATATAAAACTGCGACGCGATTCCTGACGTCCTGTCTATTAAAATCATATTGTCGACTAACAGCATAAATGTCCATTCTTGAGCAAAATAGAGTATCGAGTAAAATTTTATATAACTTGATAAACCATGTACAAACCTTTGACAGTGCGACTAAATGCAGCTTGGTAAAATCACTTTCTCGATACGTATGCACGGAAAAGGATGAATGGATAGATGGAGGGGGGGAGGGGGAGGGGAACTTTTCTCTATTTCCGGTATCTGGTGACTGTATTTGTCACATCCACGATTTTTTTGATTTTGATGAATTTTACAAACTTAGTCGAGTCAGTTACGCATCTTTTCTTGCTTATTTTCCTTTTAAAATGGTGGAAAAAAACGTCACGAACAAGGTTATATGGAGCGAAATTGACCAATCTCTCGATCATATGATCGAAAAAAAAGGACACAATTGCACACAGTATGCAAACTATTTATTCAATCTATTCGCATTCGTTAACGGTATGCGAAAAAGAAGAGTTCTCGAACCACATCCAACCGTCGGTTTTATGCTATACAAACATTACGAGCGATCAATTGAGCCCCTTTTATTGATACACGTTATGCTTTTCCAGGCGGAAGTCTTACATAAGGTATCAGTGAACATTATCGAAAGTGGAATCCGAGCGTGCTCTTTCGGTCTTCGTTGTGGTAAAGGAGTCCTCGTAATTTTGTTGCACTCTCGTTCCGATGATCACATTTTCATGGGGGAGTTTGTAATGTGCGCTGAATGTGTTAAAAAATTGAGGATGAATACTAATTTATACTAGTCAACGACACACAATCGGGAAAATTTTCAAAATCACAGTAAAAATGCCAAGTCGTCGTTCAGCAAAACGGAGTCGGCGAACAAGGCAGAAGAAAAGGTCGTCAAAGAAAGATGGTGCTAAAAATCCTGTTTCAATTGGTGGCGCTGCGGCGATTGCACTTGCTTCTGCAGCTCTTGGAGCAGGTGCGACTGCAGCTTATAATAAATTTGATAGCAACCAGGTAAGAGGTAGCAACCAGCAAGTGTCCGATTTTTTCAACGTCGATTGTGTAATAGCAGACTTCAATAACGACGAAGAGTTAGAGTATACATTTCAAACTGTAAAAAAAGTGTACGGAAATGGAGTGAGGTTTTTCGTCTATGACAAGGGACCAAAAAAGAGAGAGATGACACCTTGGGGCACACCTTATACTTTCGAGCAACGAGTTTACTTGAACGAGCAATTACCGAACTCAGGCACACCTTATATTTACGAGCAATTACAGAACTTCGGTAGGGATCAGCACACATGGGCATATCATTGTGCCAAATACTATGATAGGCTAGGAGATATAGTAATATTTACGCCGTCTGATATCAGGAAAAAACGACCCAAACGGCAATCCGTCATCCTACAAGGTTACAGCGGCGTAGTTGGTGATGGTTGGAGTTGTTTTTCACATGGGGATACATACGGACCCATGAAAAATTTCAGTATTCCTGAATACGAAGGACGGAAATTAGATCGTGCCGTCCCCGGTACACTAGATGCATGGGTCAAAACACATATACCGAGAGATATCGACGACCAACACCAGACTTGCAATTACGCTACTTTCATCTCAACTAGAAAAAATATACGTAAAACACCAAGAACAGTTTTTGAGAATCTGCGAGATATGATGAAAGATCAGAATGAACCAGAGGCTGGACACTTTTTGGAACGGATACAATCTGTTGTTTACGGAGGAAAGGGTGTAAAAAGGTGAACGGTGGAATGGATCAATAAATATCGAAAAGATTTAATAAACATGGGAGGTGGATCGTCGAAAGAGTTAATGACAACTGAAAAGATTAACGAAATGATAAAGGAAAGAATGACAGAAGCACAAATCCAATTGGTAACGAAATATTGGACAGAAGAGATGGGAAAAAATCGGTTGATATACTTCGGTGACGGAGTACGACTTCCAGTTTACATGCTATCCCAGCAGACAGAAAAGGAAAATAAGCGCAGGGCTGATATAATAAACTTGTACAAACACCACCTAGCAGACGGTTTGGAACCTTTAAACGATGATAAGATGAATGACATCGTTTGGCCGGTTATAACGGTTGCGGATTTCGCGACACCCCAAACTGCAAGAATGGGTAATAGAGCGGACGTTAATCCATTGTACAAAGACTTATGGGATACAGAAGCCATCAGTAATGTCGAGAGGTCACATGGACTGTCATTTTTATCCTTTTTGCTCCACGTAATTCACGAAGGCCACGAAGCGGCTTTGTTTATGGAGAATGATATAAACTTTATCCCTATCGTCGATAATCACGTGTGGTCGCACAGAGATAAGAAAAAAATACCGTGGGATGATATCGAGAAAAATCCACAGGATAATAAAAATTACGAATATTCGGCGAATGAGTTTCGGAGTCGTTTTGTAAACGCCGTAAAAGGTCTCAATTTTAAAGAAGAAGACGTTGTATATATTGGAGGAGCTCTTGGCAATGGTGATTTTCAACATAAGGCTGAAAATATAGATGAGACGGTGGTAGTTGATGCAGTTTGTACAATGGGGACACACGCACTTATTGTGACGCAAATAGGTGCGCAGAAACTTGTAAACGCTATGATTCCTCTTAAATATAGAACAGATTCCGCTATCTTCATGGCCAAAAATGTAAAACGTATAGAGACAGTGCCGTATCTAATAGGACAAGAATTACTATGGGACGTATTCAAAGAATTCGGTGGATCAACAATAGCTGCAAATTACGGTGCATTGAGACACTTTATAAAACATAGACTTTGTTCAGCCAAATTAGCGGAAGCCGATAGAATTATATCAAGTACAGCGTTTAAAGCATCAGCCGCGACAGTAGGGGGACTTGCAGCTCTTTCTGCGGCTGGAGCTATTGGGAGAAGTATTGGTAGAAATGACAAGAAAGAAAAGGGTAAGAAAAAAAAGAAGAGCAATCAGAATAGAAGTAAATCGATATCAAAAAAACGCCGACTTAGGCGCAAAAAGTCTAGAACGAGTAGCTCACGAAAAAAGAAAAGTTAGCAATAATTTGTACCGGTAATAAAAATGTGAATGGTTAAAAAATGGATAAAGCTGAGATGTTCGAAAATTTCAAAACGGAAATTATTCCTCTTGTTCGAAAAAGTTTAAGAGGAAATTTTGAAAGTATGATGACGGCTCTACCGGGCTTTTTAGCTGACAAAAAAGATGCCAAAAAAATTTTAGACTTGATTATCGCAGCGAACAATCGTAATCTTATTGAAAATCCTGAAAAGGCACTGAAGGAATTTGTAAAGGAATATGGAGGTGACGAAGATGTATTTGTAAGAGCAGACGAAATGCTAGTTACGTTTACAAATGAATTTGCCGAGCGTTTGCAAAAAACACGTGCGGAATCATTGGCTGAACTAAAGGTAAACGACAACAGAAAGATGAAAAAGGACGAAGGGACACAACTTTATTTGCCAGAAAGTTTCTTAAATTCGAAAAATTAAAATCAAAATGGTACATAAAAGCCATGGTGTTCGAAGAAGCTATACGTTTTTACGCGTCAGAATCCCAAAACAGGGATGAAATTCTGGGAAAATTAATTAGCAATTTAGGTATTGAATTGGATTCAGTACTTAGCAACATCGACGTTAAAAGGTACGAATACAGAGATTTTGTATTAGTTGATTTGGGCAACATACATAACCTTCTCCGCGAAATTGACGGCATTCTCCCTTACACCATTTACGCGTTTGCTGATAAATGCTTCAATGGTTACGGCGTGAATCCAAGAGCATCTAACGCCGTGTGTGTCATACGGGCTTTGCAAGGAACCAAAAATGCAGCGGATATTCATATTATATGGACTGTTGCTAAAATTTGTTTTACATCTACAGTTCCTTGTAATATCCACGTAGTCACGAAGGACAAAGGATTTTTAGAACTTCAACAGTTGGCCAGGACGCATAAACATCACCTTTTTTTTCACGCTAGTAAAGAGGAGTTTTACAATTTCATACATTTCACTCCCCCCTCCCGTGATGAAAAGTTATAATTTTTTTTAACTCTTGCATATGATTTACGTAGTAATAATTTTTTTTATGGAATGAAACCCTCCAACCACTTTGAATGTCTGAATCATCCAAAGAGTTTTGTATTTTGTGACACCAATTCAGTCGATGTAATGCATTTTCTTTCCCGTATCCGGAAGAAACAATTTCAAACGAGCAACGAAGTATTGCTTCATCGAATTGAGACTGATATGAACCATTGTATGGGTATTGCCAAACGAGCAGTGCACACGAAATTGCAAGCTGTATTTTTTCTTGACTAAGAAAAGATCCATCGACTGTAACTGTCCTCAAGATTTCCAATTTGTCATCGGTTAAAGAATCAAGGTCTTTTTTTGATATAAAATTGTGCTCAAGCAAGTATGACTTGCTAAATGCTAATTTGGTTACTGGACGCTCCGTCGTGTAAGATGTGCGGGAATACTGATTTAACATCAAATTCCGATATCCTTGACGTGAAAGTGCAAAGCGGGGGAGCTCGGTGCACTCTTGTCAACCTTACTACTTGAGCCACGTACGGTACGAAAGTTTCAACGAAAAAAATGCTGTCGAAATCCTTGTACGTACTCAGCATATGCAACTTATAAGATGTTTCGCTTAGCTTAGACTTGTCAATGTTGTAAAAACAATTTGCTGGTCCATTTAGGATAGAGAAAAATAGACGATTATATTCAGACGCAGTATTTTTGCATAACTCGTCGAGGTATTTTTTTGAAATCGTCCTCTCGATAAGTAGACATTTTTCTTCGAAGCGTTCCAGTATAATGTTAATTTTTTCATACGATCGTAAAAAATTTCGTATTTTTAAAAATAGTTCTAAACATATAATAGGTTTACTTACCGGTATGTGATCCATCGTTCCAAAGTTGAAACGAAGGTGATGTCGGAATGTATCTAAGGCCATCATAACGACGCTTCTAGGTGTATCGACATACAAATTTAAATGCTCTACTGTCACATTTGGGTAAGACGATTTCAAAGCGAGTTTCGTATTAGAGGAAAATAAAGCAGAATCGAGAAGAGCTACGCATATTGGATAAGTAAGCAGTGGATTCGGTTTCGATTGATCTGCGTAAATTCCCCGAAATTCTATATTTGAAAAATACGATGCGTGGTTGAAAATATGATCCTTATGAATTTTCAACAAAGTGTACACATCAGACAAAATGTTTGCATTCTTAATATTTTCTCGACTCGGATCTAATTTAATAAGTCGAACTTTTGAAGCAATTTGTTTCAAACATTTACAGATATGCGATTCAATCAAAGTTAATTCTCGTGTCTGTCGCAGTAGGTCAGTGTCAGAAGTCGGTTTGATTTTTTGCAGAAAGCAAATTCCGTATGTCTCACTGACCAAAAAACGCATTAGAATTCTAAAAGTCACTATCGCTTCCATCGGTGTCAGTTCTTCTTCTTTATTCATTGCATAAGATAACCACGATCGATAATCTAGACAATCATTCGTACCCATTTTCGAAACGGATGTCAAGTCAAGACCTTGAGGAGATAGGACGAAGTAGCGAGATAAATTTTCGCCCTTTATTCCCACACCAGTCGTTTTCAAACCAACTTCAAATAAACTACTATTTCCAATACAAAATTCAATTATTTTTTGATTTTTGAAGTAATGTCCTTTGAAGAATTCCACATTCGCAGTCGGCTTATACTGTGCTACGAACTTACAGTGTCTATCGAGAAAAATATCCTCGGGGGACATATTTTTGCTTCGACTGAGATTATTTTTGTACGATTTTGCGAGAGTGCATATTTTTACTTACTATTTTCCTCTGATCTGTCGAAGTAACGATCACTGACTGCCTCTATAGCGCGGTGTAGTGATTTTTCCAACGGAGTTTCTGGGACCCATTTTTCCCACTTTTCTTCTATAGAATTCATATCCGTGCACATTGTACACTTGCAAGCACTCGATGTGAAATGAACATCCTCTGTCTCGCTTTCTACTGGGAGGAGAATGTCTGTTCCACTGGAGGTCGAACTTACATCGCTACATTCGGAAGAGAATTCCGTCGTATTACCATCAGAATCACTACTTGATAATGAACGTAATTCATTTTTCACTTCGTCTACTTCCTTTTCTATATCTCGACGATTTCCAAATTCAAAAACTTCCCTTTTCAACGCTAAAATTACGTCCCTTGGGGTTGTAACAAGTCGTCCAGCGTGGTCTTTGTATTCTACCGCTGTGTCTACTGATTTGTCAAGAAACACCAACAATCCAGCGCTCAACGACAAGCGAAGGTCTCGTGGTAGTTGTTGATCTACGTGGGAGCTTTTGCCACTTCTCATAAAGCTGTAATCCATTTGGTTTACCAAACAGATATTCTTTTGAAATGTTTTTAACTGTCATTTAACGTTGCCTTCAATTCACTGATGACACCGTTTGAACAGTTATATAAAAATTTACCTTGACAAAACTTTTGCAGTTCTTTCAATTCTAATTGTGTAAGTTTTCTTTTTTTTTCTACCCCTTTTTTCGTTTTTTGTACATTTTTTTTAGCGCATGTTTTCTTTAGTTTATTGTATTCAATTATTTCTTTTTTACTTTCATTTTTCGTATCGTCAGCGACCACCTCCTCCAAATCCTCGCATAAGCTCTTTACATCGAAATCAACTTCATTGTCATCCGAGCCGCTTCCATAGTCACTCATAAGCCTTTCGTGTACTTTTTCAAAAAAAAATAATGTTCACGGAGCTTTAAATATGACAGAGTCTGGTGATTCCTTTAATATAAACACATTTTCATTTTCATCATGGATTGAAGAGACATACCCATGTGAAGACGACACAAATGCAAAGAATAACCTAATTCAATTATTGACGTCTTATTTTGAGGGAAATACTGTATTCTATTCAACCAGGCAGACTTTAGTCGACCTACTCGACTTGATTTCCCTTCTTAATAGTACAGAAGAGAGAAGCGCAAGTCTTATGCAGCAGGCGTGTGTAACACTGGAAAATCTGAAGGATCAGTGGTATTCTGTATCTAGGGACCAATTCATGACAGTATTCAACGGGTATTCTTTAAATGTTTCTGCTCTACCTGTATCAGTTCAATTCTGGAAGCATCTCTTAAAAAACCGAATAGTGACACAAACGCGTCGAATGACTAGGGCGTCCTTGGAAAATGAATTTATTTTATTCTTAGGTAGGGATTGTACTCTTAAATTTTCACATGTTTTGTTTTGCCTTAGCTGGCTAAATTTACTTCGAGTATACAACAACACGACCATTACGATAAACTCCAGAAATTCTATTGCTTTTCATTGAGACAAACCACACCGAGTGCACCTATAATAATACTCACCGTTATCTCTCGGTCCACTGGGGACTTCCTTCACCCATCTGTGCCCTTCTGACATTTGACAAGCGATGTACACATTTTCTTGCTGCAAAGCAATACGTTTTTTCAAAACTCTGGTTTGATTGTTCTGATCTCGTAACTCCTCTTCTAGATCGATCAATTTCAGAATCTCAACTTCTACTTTCGACATAATCTTTCGGTAATTACACGATAAAAAAAACGTAACAAAAATACACATTATTTCCAATTACTTCGACTATTATTCATATTTGTGAATTTCCCGCATTTCACCTGAAAATGAATAGTAATCTAAGTTGTTGGTGTTGACTGGCATTTCAGACACCGCGTGTACAAGATTTATTTCGTTGATTTTTTTATCAAACGTAGTGTCAAATATAATGCAATGCATAGACCTATAGGTTACATTAGACAACAGACCGTCAACTGTGATTTTATCGTATGTTCCAAAAATGCAAGTGTAAACACAATACATGTGGAAAATTTAATCGCGGATAAAATCAAAAGTCCTACTCTAGATCAATTGTTAGAGACAATGCAAAACAAGATCCAGAGATTAGAAGATAAGGTAAATTTGTTAGAGTCTGCAGCAACGGCGACGTTTACTGCGGGATCAACAGTTGCATCCACTTTACACTTTGACGACGTTGATCTTTCCGATCCAAATTTTGACTTGGAGGCGTACCAGCTAGAGCTGCGAGAACGCTTGGCACAGGAAGCGGGAGTCCCTATCGATAAGATTGTAATCATTGACTTAGCAGCAACTGGGAGCGCAACTGCAAGGGTAGAAATCCAATTTCCTGCAACAGAGGATCCGGTTTCAAATCAAGATCTCGACAACAAAAAAGCCGCATTTCTTCAGCGCATGAATGATCCCTCGCTAGTCAGCGAATTGTTGTCGTCCCTTGGAGAAGTTCAGGTCACTGATATTGACGAAGGAGAAATTAAAAGTATAAACGCAAAATTATTTCAACTTGAAAACAAACTGCATGATTTTTCACTTGAAGATTCCAAGTCCCTCCGATTAGATACTTACAAATTCGAAGTACAAGGTGATGAACTCAGTATAAAGAGGTACGACCACGATTTAGGTGCTTATGTCGGAGGTACCTTAAATATAGATTCTTAGATCTACGCGATTGTGACGGTAGTAGTAACTTTCTCCCCTACCTGCGCGTGTGCCGCGTCCACGGGCCACGCGACAATTTTGTGCTCTCCAGAGTAAAGTCCGGTGAGGGTGTGCGTAAGAGTGCCGCTTGCTACCATTACCATACCAGCTGTATCGTCGTCAACCATGACGTGCCAGTGATCCGCGCCCGTGCCACCAAACGCGGCAACTTCTACTGTGACATCACTTCCAGAAACAGTCGCAGACGAAATTGTAAGAGTCGCTGTGAAAGCTACCGTCTGGTCAATCACAACTTCCGCACCAATCCACTTTGAGGTAGCGGCAGACCACTTCTGAATGTACAGTTTTCCACCAATCACCTTTAGACGATGTTTGCTCGCGCTCTCACCAAATTCAATGCAAGACATGTCAGTTTCCATTTTCTTGGTGGCATTGTCAACCTTGAAAACAGAATCGTCTCCTCCGAATTTATATTCAAGTTCAGCAGGCTTCTGAATCATGCTTGTCGCAGTCGAACTACCTGTTCCGGGGTAGCAACTGGTCTTTGTCGAAATACACGACCCCAATAACACTTGCTTGCTTTTCGAATCTAGCGTAAACGCGTCGTCGGACAATTTCATTAAAGTAGTCTCAGCACCTGTGTTTTCGTACGAAAGGGTCACGTCGGTCGTTTTACACGTAAGCTGTGAGAACTCAGATCCTGTCGCAAGCTTTTTCGTAGTAAGAGTTGCTACGTCTTTAGCTTGCTTCTGGTCATCTGTCGCTCCACCAGGGTTAACCGATGGGTCACTGAAGCTGAAGTAAAGACCCGTTGTTTTGTCATAGGTAGCTCCAGCCACCACTTTACCACATGAAAATTGAGTCATATTGTAAAGGGAATCAGTAAACGCTGACTGCACCTTGAACACCTGTTGATCAGCGGCTAGTGACGGGTCATACTCTGGATCGCCTGCAACTACGCGAGTCTCTTGACTCACTGTCAAACAAGAACCATTCTCGTCAGTGCCGACACTTGTTGTTGAGCCCTGTAAGAACACCTCGGCATTTGAAGCCTGCTTCCAGACATACTTGTCTGTCGCAACGTCGTAAGTGAGGACTTGATCAGCTACTTGTTCATCTCCAGAAATACCATTCAGATATTTAGGGTTGGTCTGAGGTAAATAAAATGAATATGTACTACAGGAATCGTACGATTTCATACTAACAACAGAAGAAGATGTCGCAAAGTCATTGGCGCGAATGTCCAATTGTTTAGCAACCAATGACGACGGCATTTTTTTTTTTTGTAAGAGAGATAATTTTTTCGTGTATCTGCTGCCTTTCATAGTGTATATTTATGAAAATTCAGGAAATCCAAAGCAAAGCGGATTTTCCCTATTCCACGGCACCCTTGCAAGCGCACCATCCAGTATTCTACAACCTGCGTCATCACATACAGTCACAGACATATCATCAAGAACCCTACAACCTTCTAAACCTATGTCATCTCGTAAACTGTCGCAGATGGTGGAGCATTCATTAAAATGGCTGCTCGATGTTCCCATCCAGCTCACCGCCCCGCTCACCGGCCCCCCTCCGCTACCTTCGTTCATAAAACTAATACATTCGCTTAAGCAGGTGTTGTGATCGAAGGATTCAGAACTAGCGTAAATTTCCGAGCTACTAGGAGTATAAGTCCACGCCTCTTGCTCGAGATGGTATTGTTCATTGAACAAGTACATATATGAGAGATCAATGTCTGCTTCCGGCACCTCAAAATCCTCCTCCTCTTCCGGCACCTCAAATCCTCCTCCTCTTCCGGCACCT
>MDSV01068310.1_pt1 | contig 14771 bp, 18 predicted proteins | sample 810851 | NCBI WGS metagenome assembly MDSV01 (sample SAMN05326640, study PRJNA326480) | marine metagenome | isolation source: seawater | place: Atlantic Ocean: North East | collected 2012 | reverse complement strand
GATTCGAACCCCCGAGAGGAATTTCTTCCCCTAACGATTTAGCAAACCGGCGCCTTCAGCCACTCGGCCACCCCTCCACAAATCGCTAAAATCCATGAATGGCTCTGACACGCCGTTTGTAATAATTTGATACGCAAATAAAGAGATGTTTTCAAGTTTAAAATCAATTCTTTATCAAAATAATATTTAATTAATTCAAAGATGGCTTATATATTTTAAATAAGTAGAAAGCGATTATATATGGAACTAATAACAATGATGAGAGTGTTTATAACTATAGTTGATAAAGGTTCTCTTGCGGAAGCTGGACGAGAACTCAATTTTTCTCCTTCGGTTATGTCAAAGAATGTTTCGGGATTAGAGGATAGACTTGGGGCAAGATTATTAAATAGAACTACAAGGTCTATTTCACTAACTGAAATTGGTCAGGCTTATTTAGATAGGGCGAGAAGAATTGTAGGTGATATTGATGAAGCTGAATCAGCTATCTTAAATGAAGTAAAAGCTCCCAGAGGTCATTTGAGGATAACTGCTCCTAGTACTTTCTCTTATAGACATATTGCTCCACATTTACCGTTATTTAGAGAAAAATATCCGGAAGTAGAAATTGAATTAATTATATCTGATACTGAACTTAACTTAGTTGAAAATCATATTGACTTAGCAGTTAGAATTGCATTGTTAAAAGATTCGTCTCTTATAGCAAGAAAAATAGCATCTAACCCAAGAGCTATGGTTGCTTCTCCAAAGTATATTGAAAAAAACAATAAGCCTAAACACCCCAATGATTTACAAAAACATGATTTAATCTCTTTTCAAGATGGAAGTCCTTATAATGAATGGCATTTCATGATTGATGAAAAGCCAAAAACTTTTATCGCTAAAGGGATGTTACAATTAAATCATGGAGATGCAATTTTGCGATCATGTATTAACGATGGGGGTATAGCAGTATTATCAAGGTTTGTAGTTGGAAGACATATAGCTTCAGGAAAATTAGTATCTTTGTTGGATAACTTTTTACAAGAAGACATCCCTATTTATGCTGTATATCCAAGTGGTAAGCACTTGTCGTTAAAAGTTAGAGCTTTTCTAGACTTTCTAGTTGAAACCTATGGTTCAATTCCATATTGGGAAGAAGAAGGCGATCATAAATCAAAAGCAGCAAAAAGGGCTAGCTTATAAGTTATGAAAAATAACTTCCTCCATTTACATGAATTGTTTGACCAGTCAAAAAATCTGAACTTTCGTCACATAGGCTTTTAATCATTTTAGCAACTTCTATAGGATTTCCTTTCCTACCTAATGGAGGGTTAGAATGAGATGGGTGAACTAATCCAGAACCAGCTGAAGGTCCCCTTACAGTGTCAATTAACCCTGGAACAACACAATTTACTGTAATACCAGTTCCAGCATATTCAGTGGCCAAAGCCCTGGTAAAACCTACAACAGCCAGCTTTGATGTTACTACATGCGCTCTACCAATTGCACCAATATGGGCTGATAAACCACCAAGGTTAATTATTCTTCCCCAATTGTTTTTTTTCATTTCTATGATTGCACTTTTTGAGGTCAAAAAAACAGCATCTAAATTAATTTTCATTACTTTTTGCCAATCTTGATATGACATATCTTCAAATTTAATGAAATTTCTTTGAGATGCATTATTTACTAATATACCTAGTTCACCTAATTGCATTGATTTTTTTATAAGGTTTTGGGAAAAGGTCTCATCAGTTAAGTCACCTATTTCTATATTACCTTTAACACCATATTTCTTTATTTCTTCTAAAGTTTCTTGGGCACCTTTAATATCTGTATTTGCATGAACCAGTATATTAAAGTTTAATTTAGCTAATTCTATGCATGTTGCTCTACCTATATTTTTTGCAGCTCCAGTAACTATAGCTACCATCGGTTCTTCTGTTTTCACTTTGATTTCCTTAATTTTATGTTTGTTTTTAGACTATATTAAAAAAAATAAATTTCCAAATTGATAAATTTTTAAAATTCATATTATATATTAATAATTAATTTAAAATATACTGGTGAAAATGAAAAATAAAGTTAGAGATTGGCGAAATGACATTTATGATGTTTTTAAAAAACTAGACATAAGTTTAGTTTCGCATATTCCTGATGCAGGACATACTCCATTGATTGAATTATGTGAAAAAGATAATGAAATTGACGTTGTAACGCTTACGACTGAAGAAGAAGGAGTAGGTTTATCTTGTGGTGCATGGGCAGGGGGAATAAGAAGTGCCTTATTGATGCAATCAAGTGGTGTCGGAAATTGTATTAATGCTTTAGCATTACCAAATATTTGTAGAATTCCTTTTCTGTCAATAGTTTCAATGAGGGGAGAATGGGGTGAATTTATTCCATGGCAAGTTCCAATGGGTAAAGGAACGCCAAAAGTTCTTGAAGCAATGAATGTTAATGTTTTTAGAGCTGACAAGGAGGAAGAGGTTGGGCTAACGGTTGATGCGGCTGCAAAATTTGCATTTAATACAAGAAGTTCCTCTGCAGTACTTTTGTCTCAAAAAATGATTGGGGCTAAACAATTTAAAAATGGTTAAAAAATATGATTGATAGAAGATCTTTTGTAAAAAAATTATTAAGTAATAGGAAAGATAATCTCAGAGTTGTTAGTGGTTTAGGAACTTCTACTTGGGATTTAATGTCTGCTGGTGATGATAAAAGAAATTTTGGTTTTATTGGAGCTATGGGTCAAGCTGTTCCTTTTGCATTGGGTTTATCTATTGCAAAGCCAAATTTAAGAATAGTTCTTTTTACTGGTGATGGCGATATGTTAATGAGTTTAGGATCGATGGCTACCTTAGCTAATCATCCTATGTCAAATTTAACAGTTTTAGTTATGGATAATGAATCATATGTTGAAACTGGAAGTCAACCTACTGCAACAGCTGGAAAAACGAATTTAGAATTAATTGCTAAAGGTGCAGGCATTGAAAATAGTTATACGATAGATAATCAAAGAGATGATTTTAAAATTTTAAATACTATTTATGAGGAAACAGGTCCCTCTTTAGTAATTGTGAAGTGTAAAGCTGTTGCAACATCTTTGGTTTTTCCATATTCATTTGATGGAGTAACAGCAATAAATAGGTTTATGGAAACCTGTAATTCTAGTTAATTATTTTCTATTTAGGGAGAAAAAATGTTTGAATTAGATTTAAAAGATAAGGTTGTGTTAATCACAGGTGGAAGTGATGGTCTAGGTTTTGCCTCTGCCAAATTACTTTCTGCCCAAGGAGCGAAAATAGTTATTTGTGGAAGAAGATCAGATTATTTAAAAGAAAAAGCGAATATTATTAAAGAAGAAACTAAAAATGATGTTCTTGATATTAAGTGTGATGTAACCAATCCTGATGAATGTAAATCATTAGTTGAGCAAACAATATCTGAATTTAAAAATATAGATGTTTTAGTTAATAATGCAGGTACATCGGCAGCAGCTAGTTTTGAGGATATTTCAGATAAATCTTGGGAAAATGACATAAGCCTTAAATTGATGGCTTCTGTCAGAATGTGTCGACTTGTTATACCTTTTATGAAAGAAAAGGGAAAAGGATCTATAATTAACGCAGCAATAGGTGGGGGTAAAGCTCCAAATGCTTCAAGCTTGCCTACAACAGTAACAAGGGCTGCAGGAATAAATTTAACCAAGTCATTAGCAAATGAATATGCAAAATTTAATATAAGAGTTAACGCTATATGTATAGGTTTAATTAAAAGTGCACAATGGGAAAGAAAAGCTTTAGATGGAAATATAGAAAAGCTTTATAAAGAGTTAAGTCAAAAAATTCCAATGGGAAAAGTTGGAGAAGAGATTGATTACGCTAACTTGGTTGCCTTTTTGTCCTCAGATAGGAGTTCATATATAACAGGAACTGCTATAAATTTAGATGGGGGGTTATGTCCAGTAGTTTGAGTATTATAATAAATTATAGTCTTGGGGGTTTAACTCCAGCTAATTGACAAGCATAATCTAATAATGCACTAAAATCTTTTTTTGAATACTCACTCGATCTTGCTTGACTATAAACAGCATGTACTGAAGATCCAACAGGTAGTCCAACTCTAAAATTATTTCCTGCCTCTATAGCTAACCCCATATCCTTATGGGCTAAGTCTATAGTGAATCCAGGTTCAATATCATTTTTTAAAACTTTAGACATAAAGTTTATATGAAATTGACCATTGTTTGCTGTAGTTCCAGCATTTACCTCTTTAAATACATCTAAGTCTAAATCTAATTTTTTTGCGAGAGTCAATGCCTCTGCTGTGATTTGAGCAATACTAAGAATTTGAAAGTTATTGACTACTTTTGCCCTTATACCAGAACCAATTTTACCACATCTTATAATACTTGTTCCCATAGAATTCAAAAGAGGTTCAACTTCTTTAAATGCTAATTCATTATCACACCCAACCATAAAAAGAGAATCTCCTGAAATAGCATGACTTACTAATCTACCGACTGGAGCATCAATGAAATCTATATTATTTGTCATACAAGTTTCAGCAATTTGATCAGTACCTTTTGGGGCTATAGTACTCATATCCATTATTATAGATCCAGCTTTTAAAGATTCTATTATACCTTCACCAATTAAAACTTGTTTAACCTGTTCAGTTGCTGGAAGCATAGTTATTACAATTTCTGCATTTTTAACACATTCTGAAATATTATTATTTGACTCACCTCCGACTTGAACAACTTTATTCATTTTTTCTTTATCTATGTCATAAACAGATAATTTTGTACCCTTTTTAATTATATTTGAAGCCATTGCCCCCCCCATAGCTCCCAATCCTATAAAAGCTATTTTTTTACTCATAAATTTTCTCCTCTTATAAAGCTGCTTCTATTGCAGCATGCATTAAAACATTTGTACTAGAAGTAGCCCATTCTTTTTTAATTTCTTCCGATTCGTTATGACTTATTCCATTGACACATGGACACATTATCATTGCTGATGGAACTTTAGCATTTACAGCACAAGCGTCATGGCCAGCACCAGAAATTATATTTTTATGAGAGTAGCCTAGTTTAATAGAAGATTCTCTAATTAATTTAACACAATTTTCATCAAATGTGATTGGATCAAAACCGCCAATTTGACTGATTGAATAATCTATATTTAATTTTTTACATATTTTATTAAGAATTATGTTTAGTTCGTTTTCCATTTTTTCTAACTTTTCATTTTTATGAGATCTAAAATCTACAGTAAAAATTGATTTTCCAGGTATGACATTTCTAGAGTTTGGAAAAACTTCAATGTGACCAACACTACCAACAACATCTGGCAAATTTTTTAGGGCAATATTATTAACTTCTTGTATTATCTTAGACATAGCTAATCCAGCATCTTTTCTAACATGCATGGGTGTTGTGCCTGTGTGCTGTTCAATACCAATTAATTTCACTTCTAGCCACTTTAAACCTTGGCCATGAGTTACTACACCAATATCAACATTTTCATTTTCTAAAATAGGACCTTGTTCAATATGTAATTCAAAATAACAATACATTTTTTGACTACCAACTTTTTCTTTACCTTGCCATCCAATTTTTTTTAATTCATCTTCAAAAACATAACCTTCTGAATCTTTTGTTTTTAAAATTTTATTAATATCATGAAGTCCAGCATATCCAGAAGATGCCATTAGAGCTGGAGCAAACCTACAACCTTCTTCATTAGTCCAATTAACAATAATAATTGGTCTTTTTGTTTTTAAATCTAAATCATTTAATGTTCTTATTATTTCAACACCTGCTAACACTCCCAATATACCATCATATTTCCCACCCGTGGGTTGAGTGTCTAAATGACTTCCTATTACAACAGGAAGTGCATCATGATCTTCGCCGTTTCTTTTAAAAAACATAGAACCTAGCTGGTCTACTTTCATTTGCATTCCTAGTTCTTCACACCAATTTTGAAGTAATTTTCTTGCGTGGCTGTCTTCAATAGTCAAAGTTTGTCTATTATTTCCCCCAGCAATCCCAGGACCTATTTTAGCCATTTCCATAAGACTATGCCAAAGTCTTTCGTTATTAATTGAAATATTACTATCTAAACGCATAAATTTTATTTTGAGGAAATAATTTTCATAGGTCAAGTAATGAAAAGACTATAAAAATAGTTTTTTTATTTAAATAAAATTAAAAAAACTTATATAATCATTAAATGGAGTATTAGTTGTATATAGCAATGAATAGATTTAAAATTATTCTTGGTAAAGAAGAAGTTTTTGAGAATATATGGAAAAATAGAGAAACTCATCTTGGAAATGTTCCAGGTTTTAAGAACTTTCATTTAGTTAAGGGAAAAAAACACGACGATTTTATTCTATATGCCTCACATAGCACATGGAATTCAGAAAAGGATTTTTTAAATTGGACAAAATCTGAATCCTTTAGGATAGCTCATAAAGACGCAGGTAATCACAAAGGATTATATTTGGGTCATCCTGAGTTTGAAGGCTTTAAAGTAGTTGTTTAATTACGAAACTTTTTATGGCAAGTTGAACAAGATCTAGATAATGAATCAAAATTAATTTCTATATTCTTTAAGTCCTTTTGATTTATAGAGTTAAATATCGTTAATGATATGTTTTTTGCATTATTTGAATATTTTTCAAATAACTTAAAGTTTTCCCATATTTCTGAACTTGCATCTGAACTGTTTTCAACAGAAGCTTCAGTTCCTCTTGGAAAATAAGCTGGTAAAACTTCAAACCAATTGTATAGGAATAGAATTTCATTTTTTATATAAGAATATTCATTTTTTAAAATTGAATTATGAATTTTTTTCATTATTTTTTTTGAAACTTTAAAATTTTCTATTCTTTCCTGGATTTTTAATTCATTTGCATGCGCAAACTTAAAATGAAGAAATAAAAGAAAAATTAAAAAACATTTAAGTTTTATCATACTGCATTTTTTCTTATTAATGGTTTAGCAAAATATATTAGTAATGTTAAAATTACGATTACCCCTCCAAAAATCATTTGAATGCTTGGTGTTTCTTTTATAAATAACCATACCCATACTGGACCTAATACAGTTTCAAGTAACATTAATAAACTTACATTTGCTGCTTGAGTGAATCTCGTAGCATAAGTTAAAGCTGCAAATGATAAGGGTAATATAATTAATCCTGATATTGAAATTGCTACTAAGTCTCCAGAAAAAATATTATTTTTTTGAATGAATAAAATGCCAATTAAACCCACTAACAAACCACCAAAACCAGTAGCTCCTATAGCTGGTATTTTTGGGTTAGATCTTAATAATACAAAATTTAAACCTAATGCTGCTGCAGTAAATAGACCACAAAATAATCCAACAAAGTAATTCCCTTGAGGAGCATTAACAGCATTATGGGCATCAAGTACAGAAATAGAGACTCCAATAATTGTAAATAATGAAGCGTAAACGGTCGATTTATTTATTTTTTCTTTTAACAAATAATGTGAAAAAAACGCAGCGAATAAAGGTGATGTTGCAATACATAATAGAATAAGAGTTACAGATGAAATCACTATACCGTAAGTAAATGTTACAGAACCTAAACCTTGAGAAAGAATTATATAAATACCAGTCTTACTGAAAATTAAATTAAAGTTTTTTCTATAATTTTGAATGCATAATGTTACAAAAACTAAAACTATTCCCATTTGCATTCCTCTCCAGAACAACATTGACCATACATCCATTTGGGATAATCTCATAAATAATGTATCAGGAGTTATTAATAACGCCCCAGTCAAGGCTATTAATATTCCTTTTAATGACTGATTATTCATGTAAAGCCATCACAGTGAATTAAAGAAATTAATTAATAGTTCACATACTTTTTTGGGCTGCTCTTGCTGAACCCAATGTCCAGCATTTTTTACAATCTTAATACCATAAAAATTTTTGCATACATTTTTTTTCATTTCTTCAAGCGCATCAGGTTTTTGATACATTCCCCAATCTTTCTCACCACCAATGAAAATTGCTGGAATTTCTATATTTTTACCGTTAAATATTTGTAGATTATAATTCATTTTTAGAGAGGTCATACACCTGTACCAATTTAAAGAAGATTGAAAACCATTTTTAAAAAAAGTTTCAGTATAAACATTTAATTCTTTATCATCTAACCATCTTGTATAATTTTGATTTTTTGGAAAAAATTTTATAACACTATCTACCATTGTATCTTCAAGTTTCATAACATAATACTCTGGAAGTTTAGCTAACTCTTTTGCTGTCCATGATTTTAACTTATGAGGAGAGTTTTGTTCCCAATCAGCACTTTTTGTATGGAAGTAACATCTTAAAAATTTATGAAGCTTTTTCTTGTTTTTTAAATGCATATCTTGATTTGCTTTTTTTGTAGAATAATACCATTGATAATGTTTTCTTGGTTTTTTTAAGTTTTTTAAGTTATCGTGGATAGGATCAATCAATTTTTTTACATTTATTTTAGGGATACCAGTATATGGAGCACTCATCATAACAACAGACTTAAAAATATCTGGTCTGATCAAAGCACAAGTTCCTGCGATGATTGAACCTGCATCATGACCTACTAATAAGTCTACTTTATAAATTTTTAATTTATGTAAAAATGATACAATGTCAATTGTGAGATTAAACAAACTGTATTCATGAATGTCAGCATTAAATTTTTTTGAACCACCTAAAGTTTTACCGTAACCCCGTTGATCAGGTGCAATTACTCTAAAACCTGCGTTTGATAATTGAGGGATTATTTTCCTCCAACTAAAACTAAGTTCAGGAAAACCATGAAGGAGTAAAGCTATAGGGTAATCTTTATTACTTTTTTTTGGTATACATTCTAAATAATGTATTTTTAAATTTGAAGCAATTGAAATAAAATGTGAAGAAATACTTGAATGTATAAGGTTTTTCATTTTTCAAATGTTAGTTTGATTTAAATTTTTTTATAGTCTCAAGGTTAACCTCTATCCCAAGACCTGATTCATCTGAAATATTCACATACCCTTTTTGTAACGATATTGGTTTTTTAAGTAAGTCTTTTCTAAAAGGATGGCTTGATTGATCGTATTCTAAAATAGGCTCTCTAGCAAAGAGAGAATAGTGGGTGACTGGCAAGGAAGCTATAACTTGCAAAGAAGCTGATTGTGCAATAGCTGAACCCCACACGTGAGGATTTACCTCTATACCATAACTTTGAGCTAAAATAGATATATGTTTAGAACCAGTAATACCTCCGCAAGATCCTATATCTGGTTGGGCAATATCCACACAACTGTTTTCAAAAAGATTTTTAAAACCATATAATGTATGTTCATTTTCTCCTCCAGCAATTGGAGTTGTAAGCTTATTTCTTAAATTAGCATATGCTTTTAAATCTTCTGGGATTACAGGTTCTTCATACCATCTTAAATTATAATCCTTTAACGCCAATCCTAAATGAAGTGCTTCAGTAAATCCATAAGCATGGTTAGTATCAATCATAAGTGTTGTTTTTCTATTTCCTAAAGCTTTAGCAATTTCTTCCATACATTTTAGATCATCATTTATACCAAAACCCAATTTTATTTTCATATGATCAAAACCATTTTCATAATGCAATAATGCTTCTTCAGCAAGTCTTGGGGCTTCTCCTTGGCCTTTTATTCTATAAAAACCAGTTGCGTATGGCTTAATTTTTTTTCTAAAGGCACCTCCTAAAAGTTGGTATATGGGTTTTTTATAATACTTTCCTGATATATCCCAAAGAGCAATATCAATGGCACTTATTGCTGCAATGACAGATCCTTTTCTTCCATAATCTCGAGTTTGATTATACATTTTATGCCATAATCGTTCTATATCTAGAGGATTTTCATGAATGATTAGTTCATTAAGGGAGTTCTGGATAACTGCTGCAGATATTTCTGGGGGTTCTAACCCTTGACAGAAAGCTTCACCCCAGCCAATGATACCTTCATTTGTTTCAATCTCAACTAAAGTTGCTGATCTTTTATTAACCCAACCTTGAGAAAAAGCGAAGGGTTGCTCTAAGTTACATTTAATTACATGAACATTAACTTTTGTTACTTTAATAGCCATTTTTAGAGGTTAACCTATTTATATTAAATTTTTAATTTAAATTTTGTAAATCTTAGTTAAAAGAGATTATGGCTAAAATTTTATTCAATATAACTAATGGAACAAATAACCCTACTAAGTCTTCATTGGGTTTTATGCTTGCTAGAACTGCTGTAGAAGAAGGTCATGAAGTACAAGTTTTTTTAAATGCAGATGCTGTAAGCTTAATAAGAAAACCTGTTCTAGAGAATCTTGTTGGTTTAGGAACAGGAGTTTTAAAAGAACATTTTGATATATTGTTAAATGCAAATGTTCCAATTTATGTTTCGGCTATGTCTTGTGAAATTAGGGGAGTTACTGAAGATGACTTAAAAAATACTAATTCTATAAAAGTATTACCAAAAACACTTCTAAAACTATCATTAGAGGCTGATAGAACCTTTGTTTACTGAGTTTATTTAATTTTACCCCTAATTGTTAGAGGCAATTGAGCTAACATAAAAAAAACTACTAAAGGGGCTAAAAGAAAAACTTTAACGTTAACCCAATCCTCAGTTGATAAATTTCTCCATGCGATTTCATTTATAATTGAAAGAAAAGCAAAAAAGAGACCCCAACGAAGTGATAGTAATTTCCAAGTAAATTCGTTCAATGCAAACTGTGATGAAAAAAATTGCTTCATCATAGCTTTTCCATGCAATAAGCCGCCAAGTAAAACAAATGAAAATAAACCATTGAAAATTGTAGGCTGTATCTTTACAAAGAATTCTTCATTTAAATAAAAAGCAATTGTAGAGAAGACACCAGACATAAAAATAGAAAATATTTGAAAATTTGCCACACGTTTTTCAATGATATAGAATACAAACATTATTATTATACTTAATCCTGATGCAATAAGAGCAGATATGATTATTGAAAAATATTGAGATAAGATAAAAAAAACAGAGATAGGTAAAATTTCAAAAAAAAATGCTTTTAGCTTCATGTCTTTAATTTTCAACTTGACCTAATAATTTTTTTGAAAATGATGGGCTTTTGCTATCACTCCTAAGCCATATATTAAAAAAAAGATTTAAAAAATCTTGATCTGAACTTTCAAAGATTTTTTTTTCATTATAATAAAAAACTGATTTTTTTTTATCAATTTTTATAGCTAAAAAACGACTTCCAACTTTAATATTTTGGAATATAGAATTTAAAAGTTTTGTCCAATTATTAATTTGAACTTTTGATAATTGTTTTTGGTCTTTCATATCATTTATAGTTTCTTTTACTAATCTTTCTTTTTTAATTTCCTTATTGTATTTTAAAATTAAAGCAAAACTGTTACTATTAAATTTTTTTGAGGAATATAATTGCGCATCATATATATTCCAAAACAAAAATGAATAATTTGCTTCACCTATTAAATTTATTTCGTCCAAATATATATCAATTATATCTTTATTTTCTTGATTTAAAATAACACTTTTTTCATTTGCATAACAAAAAGTGGCAGTTATAAAAAAATAACCACATAAAAATTTTGTAAAGGTATCTACCATATTTTTAAGTTCAATGGACCTATTGTATTTGCAACTTTACCTCTTAAAAAAACAAGAGTTACTGAGCCAATTTCTATGCCGAATTTACTAACATAAGCTCTGTTAATAGCAATATTATCATCTTGTTGATATATCCAGTCATTAAATTTTACTTTAAGATTATTTCCCTTCATGTTTAAGTAAATGTCATAAGACCAATTAAGGGCATTACCAGATGCAGTTCCTTTTGCATAGCCTTCAATATCTTTTGCTGATCCAGAATATTTTGTTAATTTATTGCTCAGTTTTTCCTTTTTAATAGTCCATACTCTTGATGCCTTTTCTCCATCATCATATATGAATTTTTCGTCTAAAATTAAAGTATCATTCTTTAAGGTACCTTTTATATTTACTCTAAACTGTCTTCTTAATTTACCAAATCTATCTTCAAAAATTCCATAGGCAATTGTTTTTCCTTTAAAAAAACTAAATAAATCTAAAGTAGGTTTTTTGTTAGAAAAACTTGTCATATCATTACTAGTACATCCATTTAAAACTATTGTTAATAATATAAGAATTAAAACATTTCTAAAACTATTTAACATTTTTAAAAAATTCAACTACAACTCCTTTTTATTTTTTAAATCAATTATATGTCTCAGAAAAGTTTTTGTAAGAATTTATTCTTTCATTTTCATCGAAACACCATGTAAGAATGGTTATTTCATCGGAGTTAATATTTTTATTTAAATTTTTAATTTTTTCTTTAACTATTGTTTTATCTCCGACTAAAGAATTATCAAATAATCTATCATACTCTTCGACCCAACCATTTTCTTTAATATGAAATAGTGATTCTTCTGGCGAACTTAAAGAGCCTAATTCACCAAAGTTTCTTTTTATTTTCCAAAAAGCTCTTGAAGAAAATAAGAATTTTGCTTTTTCATTGTCTTCTGACATCAAACTCCAAAGACAAATATTAATCCTTGGCTTTCTTAAATCACTGTTTGGTCTGAATTCATTTTGATAAATTTTAATAGATTCATCCATACCCTTACCTTCAGTTATGAAGTGAGCATAGCAATATGGTATACCTAAATATGCTGCAAGTTGAGCACCATAGTTTGAAGTGCCAAGCATCCAGACTTCAGGAGATGAATTAGAAGTTGGTTGAGCACTTAGTTTTCCAAAGGGATGCCCTTCTATCAATTCATCATTTTTAACCCAAGAGATTAAATCTCTCACATGGGATGGAAAATGTTCACTATATTCTCTATTATTTGGATTAAGAGCTAAAGCAGTCCTTCCATCAGATCCAGGGGCTCTTCCTAAACCTAGATCAATTCTATTAGGAGCTAGAGCATTTAAAACTCGAAACTGCTCTGCAACTTTAAATGAGGAGTAGTGAGGTAACATTATGCCGGCACTACCAATTCTTATAGTTTTTGTTTTAATTGCAATTGCAGCCATTAGAACTTCAGGAGCAGTTCCAATAATTGTTGGGTGATTATGATGCTCAGAAACCCAAAATCTATAATATCCCATTTTTTCAGCTATTGAGCTTAATGTTAAAGTATCATTAATCGTTTTGTCTTGAGATTTATCTTTAACTGATACTGATTGGTCTAGTATTGATAGTTTCATATAATTTAACCTAAATCTATTTTGTAAATTTTCGCAGCATTTTTGTAAAAAAGTTTATTTTTTTCGTCTTTACTCATTGATTTACTAATTTTTTTAAAAGCATTCCAAAGGTTTCCATAACTACAGCTTCCTTTATCAACTGGAAAATTGCTTTCAAACATACACCGTTCAAAACCAAATAATTCTATGGTTTCATATATCCATGGTTTCCAGCTTACTAATAACTCATCTGAAGAGGGTGGGATAGGGTTGTTATAAAATTTAGAACCATTTACTGCCATTCCTAAACCACCTAGTTTTACTGAAATATTTGGTAAGGTAGAAAGTCTCATCATTGAATGTCGCCATTCACGATGGGTAAGGACCTTTTTTTCTTCATAAGGTCCTAAATGAGTAGGGCCTCCAATATGATTTAATATTATTGAGAGTTCAGGTATAGATCTAGCTATATATTCCATTTCATTTAATTGAGTATGGTGAATCCAAAAATCCAACGATAAGTTATATTTTTGTAATATTTTGGCTCCATTTAAAAACTCAGGATCTTTCATAATTCCTAATTGTGTTTTTACTGCTCCAGAACTGATACTAGTATCTGGATGAGCGGCAAGAAGCATTCGTATTCCTTTTAATTTTCCTTTACTAATAGATATACTTTTTTCAATAACTGGAATTAATTTTTCACCATATCTTAAATCTAAAGACCCAACTATCGATTCATTTATTTTACATTTATTTGAAAATTTATTTTTTGCTTTTTCAGCCTCTTCATAAGCAAATTTTATTTCGGGAATACTTTCGAATTCTTTTGGAGAATTTTTATCATAAATCTTTGTATTCGCAGAGGACATAATGTAGACACTTGCCTGAATATTATGACCTGATGTTTTAATATCTTTTATAAAATCTTCATGAAGGTATCTGCCAAATTCTAAATCCCATAAATGATGATGAGGATCTATTATAGTAAGATCTTTATCTATTGGACTTTCTAAGTTTAATTTTAGCCATTCTTCATTAATTGGTAAATATGGATTTTTTATATTCATTTGTTTTTAAAAATTAGTATAATGTTTTTAAATAAATTTGTTAACTAAAGTTTAAAAAAATAGATAATTGTAAAGATTAAAAATTTAATGAATTACACCTTAAATAAAAATTTTAAATTAATAAAAGTAAATCCTATTGCTGGGGCAATTGGAGCGGAGATTGAAAATGTTGATTTGTCGAGTAAGCTTGATGATGAAATTATAAAGGAAATTTATGAAGCATTTTTATTATTTAACGTCATCTTTTTTAGAGAGCAGATTTTTGAACCTAAATCTCAAAAAAAATTTGCAAACAAAATTGGAAAACCTATGATTTATCCTTTCGTAAAAGGATTAGACCAATTCCCTGAAATTACTCCTATTTTAAAAAAAGAAACTGACAAAAATAATTTTGGTGGAATTTGGCACAGTGATACAACATATCAGGAAATACCACCTATGGGT
>MDSV01032775.1_pt1 | contig 14771 bp, 12 predicted proteins | sample 810851 | NCBI WGS metagenome assembly MDSV01 (sample SAMN05326640, study PRJNA326480) | marine metagenome | isolation source: seawater | place: Atlantic Ocean: North East | collected 2012 | reverse complement strand
TCAACGACAATTAATTCAATTCGCCGCGGCTGATTCTGCTACTACAGTTCTGTTAGCCGATAATGAGTTCGTCGATGCTTTAGTTATCAACGTTACCGAGACGAATATTCCTGGTTCTCAATTTTGGTCGGGTGCAGGAACTGCGGACGCATTCCCAATTGGTCAACCTATTGCCAATATTGCCGCTCCTGTGCTTCCAACCGTAGTCGCTAATTTCGTGCCGACAGGCGCTGATACGACTACAGGAGTAAACACCCGATTCCCTTTACAAGGTGGCCTCAGCCAAGCGGGTGTGGCAGGTACTTCTCAACTTGGGTCTGATAACGAATACTATAAAATTAGTAAATTCGGTCACGCCTTAGTTCCCCGACCTGCAGGTGCAGCGGCTGATAAACTAGCCAATCCGATTCGTTATCAAATTTGGATTGATGGCAGTTTAGCCATTTCATGGAGTGATTTCCAATGGGGTCAAACTAATTTCTCCGACTTATGGCAATTCGAATCTCCTCTCGTTGTCGAACAACAAATTGTGTTCCGTATCATCAATGAATCTGGCGCTACCATTACTGCAGGTGATGAAGCCGATGCAGTTTTCGTCGGTTGGACTGAACAATACTACGGTTACTTCGACACGACTTCACAGGCTATTAAGACTGTCTAAGTTTGAGGCAACTTTAAGTAGTTGAAACGTGGAAATACCATGTAGGGACGGCTATGACGCAAGGCAATTTCTTTACAGGAACAACGGCAGGCGGTGACACATTAACCGTCACAGACGGTACAACTACCAATACCGACGTTCGGAAGATTATTGTTTCGGCAGGTACTATCACGGCTAGTTCAGGACACACTGTCACTGTTACTACTGGTGGCGGGGGCGGTGGCGGCATTGGCGGTACTATTGCGGTTACTCAAGTTGCCTATGGCGATGGTGCTAATAGTATCAAAGGTGAAGCCGCATTTACTTACACCGAAGGAACAGACACTTTATCCGTTGGCGTGGTTGCTACTACAGGAACGGGAGTCTCCGTCGGCGGTACAGGTACAGTTACTACTAACAATGGCTCTATTTCTGCAGGCGGTGCAACAGGTTCAGTCTCGGCCAACACTACGGTCGCGGCAGGAACTACGGTCACGGCAGGCACTGATGTAATATCCACAGGAGGACAAGTTGTGGCTTCGGGCACTCCTACTGGTTCGAGTACAGGTCCAGGATTAGTCGTGGCCGAAAACAGCATTCTTAAAGGAACTTTTACTGATTTCAGCGTAACAGGAGATATGCAGGTCGCGGAAGGAGGAGGTGCTTTAGTATCTACACAACTGGGTCAATCACGTTGGTCTTCTGCGGGAGAAGTTAATATGACTACTGCATTAGGTACTATCGACCTAAGCGATGCTCGATTCTTTGGTGCACAAATGCAAATTACAGCAGGTGCTGGAGGATTAGTTATTCATGCTAATGGCGCTCCCGCAGGTGGGACAGTAACTGCAGTAATTGGAAATGCTAGTGCAATCACAGTAGCATCAGGTCCAGGGAATGGAGTAGATATTACGATTCCTGCATATGAGACTGTAGTTTTGCAAGTCGCAGGCAATTTAACATCTGGCACAAGTTTCGGAAGTAATACATTAGGTACGGGCGTTTTAGTCGTCTTAGGAAAGTGCACCTTAACTCCATTTTGAAGGTGGTTAAAAATGTGGTTATCAAGAGCAGGAGTCATCGAACAAGCCGACAGTGGGACGAGTCCACCGACGATTACGTCAGCCACTATTTCTTCGATTGGAGGCGCTACTAACGCCATTAACTTCGTGACGAGTGAAAATTGTACATACACGTCTACGACGGGAATTACCGTAACTAGTAATTCATCCGTGGCTGTGACTGTCACGGCCGTAAGTGGTACAGACACTGCAGGCACTGTCACGTTAAGTCGTAACATCGTCGGCGGAGAAGGTATCAAACTCATCTTTGCGGCTACAAATGGAGTGACGAGTCAGGCTTCGGGCTTACCTATTCAGGCCGTCACATTTTCAGTTACTAATAACGCCCCTGCGGCCACTACTCCTCAATTCGAAAGTTTCACTTGGTCTTCCGCTTCCGCAGGAACGTCGCTTACCTCGGATGGAAATGCTAATGGCGCCGTATTCCCTCAGCAAGCCACGGGCTTAGCCGTTCAATTCCCTAACTGGGTCGGTAACAGCGCGGCAGGTGCTGCCGTTACAGATACGGTAATTAAGATTAATTCTACAGGATTCGAAAGCGGATTCGGCGCAGGAAACACTCTAACTGGTTTCACTTGCTTTTTAGTAACCAATCAAACTCCAGGTGCAGGAGTTGGTTTCCAAGACTCTGGTACGCCGTATTTCGTCGGAGGAGGTGCTCAGGCTAGGACGATTGACCTTACTGCCCCGCAATTAGCCCTAATCGGGTTGCCTGCCATATCGGGTAAAGGTCAGGTCGAATTCGATATTTTATCCTTGTTAAGCACCGCATTAGGTACACCGATTACCTTAGAGTACACGGATGCCATTCCTGCAGGTAACACCGCAGGTACTGATAATGGTACGCAAACTAGTAGTTTCTTCCTTCGCGTTCGGCTCAACGGTGAGAATGAGGCAGGCCAGGCTTGGGCACAAGAAATCGATGTTCGTACTAGTGAAGCAAATCCTTACGATGGTATCGGCACTGGAAACCTCAGCGGACCTATTACCGCCACGCCTACTCTAGTTTCAGTTCGCCTTTGCGAACTCGACAATCCAGACAATGTTGTGGGACAAATCGCTACGGCGGCGAATGGTTGGAATTTAGGAACTATTACTTCGGCTGATTGGAATTCGCTTGGTGGTGGGACTGTAGACGCGGCTCAACTCACGGCCGTGTTCCAAGCCAACGCTTACGTTTATAACAATCCTATCGCAAGTGCGGTGAATCCTGGTGGTGAGGCTACTTCACTCGTCTTTACTCAAGTCGATTTCCAATTCGCTGATGACACTATTTCCTTTGAAGGAGGACAACTTTTAGCCCAATTAAACGCTTCCAACCCTCCTATCTTCATAACTCAACCACAACCTGCCTCCACCCCAGTTTCTGCGGGTGGTGGGGCTGTTGATGGCGGGTTCAGTTTCCGAGTAAATCCCTCCTTTACTGATGACCCGTTACTCACTACACGAACCTTAGACGGCTCTCCTGCAGGCAGTTATCCGTTCCAACTTAACATCCGTAGCGATGTAGGAGTTAGCATCAATGCTTACAGTTACCAAACCATTGGAGAAGTTACCCAAGACACCACACCTATTGCCGCCACACCTGGTATTACTGTGTCAGGCACTTATCAAGTCCTTTGAGGCTAACGATTGTCTAAATTCCCACTTTTCATCACCGTCTTCATACTCGTCGACCCAGTCCATGTGGAAGCCTGTTTTTCGATAAACTCTTCGTGCCGCCGTATTCGAACCTCTCACATGCCCGTAAACGGCCGAGAAACCACGCTCCTTGGCCAAAACTACCATGGCTAGGGTCATACTACTACCGACGCCTTTCGTGCGCTCTCGAGGGCAAACACCCATACTTACGAGATGAGCGGTGTTCCATTCGTGACGGCAAGCCGTGTATCCGATGATTTTCGAGTTTTCGACTGCGACTAAGACTAGAGGTTCGTCGACCTCTATAAGTCTTTCGAAATACTCTCGAGGATGCCATGATTGGATATAACTTTGATGCATTTCCGTAATTCGGTCGATATCTGCTTCTGTTGCCAACCGAATCTTCATTTTCTTCACCACAATCCTACAGGTTTCTTTTCGAACGGGTCTTCTAAAGTTTCCGAAGCCCAATTAGTTACTAAGTGATAAACGGCTTCTACATATTTGTTACAACCGTATTCATCTATCAATTCCGTCATCAACTTATCATACTTCATAACTGAACCTTTGCTCACTGTTAGTATAACGTTGCCAGGGCAGTGAATGATTTCTTTCTCTTTGTTGAATGGATTCACCTTTTCTTCTAAAACTGTAGTGCAATTACCTGAGAGTGGAGGTCTTCGATAAGATTCTCCACACTTAGTGCACCGAACCTTTTGTTGACCAAAGGCACGAAGATTACCTCTCATATCTCGCAACAAGTGTCTGTCAATCAATCGACTGCTTTGGTCTGTATTTTCAACGCAAACTAAGGTATCGCCTAAAGCAAACTGGGCTTTCGTTTTCTCACGCATACTGTCTAAGGTATTGTAAGGATTGTTTTTCGGGCTTTCATTGGCATCATCTGTTTTATGGGTGTAACCAAAACCTGCGTATTCGGCAGGCGTTCCTAAAACTTGAGCCACTGTGACAATACCTCCCTTCGTAATGGCTTCTTTAGCATCTGGTATAGTTTGAGTTAATTCGTAAAACTCAATTGGATACTCCCAATTAATATCTACATTGTGGGCTTCTTTATCAATCTCGGACGGGTCAATTCGAGTCGTAAGAATAAGTGGAGCATCCATTAATCCTCCACGATTGCCAGGTAAAAATAAACGACTAAAGTTCACAAGACCATCTAATAAGAGGATGATACTATCGATATCTCCATCACAGTTTCGACGCTTGGCGGCGTGGAAATAAGGGTGTCCGTAATGGCCTTTGATATCTGCAACTCCGATGACTCGACAAAGAATCGCCCCAGAGGTGTGCGGTGCAATACCCATCGCCATGTGACCAAACAGGTCTGATATTTGCTTACAATTATAATACGGTTCTAATCCATACATTTTTTCGAGTAGTTCATCCATATACTGCGTTACTTTGAGTAATTTATCGGCACAGTTTTGCGGAATTACAATGTCTTGACACCTAAGTTCTACTACTGAATCAGCATTTTCGCACTCGTATCCCAAGGCTCTTGCTTTTTCAGCCGTTAAGCCGATTTCACTTGGCTTGAAGTGAGTCATGGTGATATCGACTGCATCGAAACGAATAGTTCCATCACGGAATGTGGATAAGTCGTGCTTGTATCTCAATGCCCCTTTCAGTAAATCTTCAGGTAATCTTTCTTTAGATAACATCCCTTTGACACCCTTAACCCCTACATCTCCGAACATACCGAGTTGCTCTTTTACGGCTTGCCATTTTTGTTTCAACCCTACATTACGATATCCCATTTGCATGTAGTCAGTATTTTGACCACTAGATACTCCTGTAGTTACTTCTTCTCCTGTTACGGCATCCCATCGAATTCCGACTTGAACGTCTTCTTCTTTCTTAACGGCTTGGTCTACTAATCTTTGAGCGCCAACATTAAATCCTAATGGATGCATGGTGTGAATTGCAGGCTTCATCTCTCGATGTTTGCTTCCTTCGGGTTTACCCATCCTTGCACCAATTCTAATTCCAATTCTAGACTTGATTTCAAAGGGTAAAATCCAATTGAGAAAATCAATTCCGCAATTGAAGTTTTCAGTTTGAGGGTCTTTTAAGTTATTTAGGCTAAATAGCAAAAGATAGGATAAATCACCTTCTAAAATACCTTCGGGTGTAATATCAATATTCAATTGATAAATTAACTCTCTCCACTCGTCGGAAATCTTAATTTCACCTGTAGTCGTGTCTATTTTCAAGGCTTTGAGCAGATTATAAGCGTCTTGGGCTGAGACGTCATTCCAATTCGCCACATACTGCGGAGCAAGCGGAACACCGTGTGCAGTTTGCTCTACGGCTTCGGTGAATGTAGTTGGATGGGCTAATTTCTTATTTCGTAACACTTGTGTGTGCCAATCACTCACGTATCCACTAGGAGCAAGCGGATGATTGTTTTCAATAAACTCACCCACAGGAACTAACAGTTCTCCTAAGTCCCAAATCTTTTCAATAGGCCAATCAACATCTGTCGGTAATCCTGTCGGAATCTCCTCCATGTTTTGAATACGTCGGGCTGAGCCGTCAGTGAATTGAATATAAGGTCCTTCGATGTCGTTGCAGGGAGTTACTACTGTCGACTTACCAGGGCGTTCGTATTTCATTTGCGTTCCAATGATGATGAAACCACTTAGGGCTTGCATTGTAGCAGGGTGCACAGACGTCGTAGCGAGCCCTCCTAAGCGACTTCTACCATATCTAAGCCGAAAGCCTCCAGGAGTCATTGGTTGGCTAAATACAGGCCTTCCTGCTAAAACATCACTAATGTATTTGTGTGACGGCTTAATTTTCCTATCTCCCTTATCACCATCACTAGATTTAACGAACTTTTTCAACCAGTCCCACCCATCTAATTCTAAGGCTTCGACATACTTTAAGATTTTAGGTGCTTTAAGCACGAGACCTTCACACATAACGAGTAAGCACCCTTCTCTAACTTTGTTAGTCGGAACACGAGGTAAGTCACGTTGCCCTGTCACTTCATTACCGACACCTTCACCGTCTAAATAAATGGGACAATTCTTAGCAATGATTCCTAATTCAGGATTCGAAGGGCGATATTGCAGTCCTCTACCGTAAGTTCCGACTTCTTCTTTATAACGTTCTACTTCATTAGAAGTTACTTGCGAAACACCGAGATTAAACTTACGACGTAAGATATCGGCAATCAATACAGACAGTGCTTGTCCTGTACCACCTGCCGACCGAATCGGTCCTGCAAAGTTTACGGCAAGACACTTGGTATCGTCTGCATTCGTCAATATACGTGCTGAAACTACTCCTTCTAAAGGAGCAACTAAAATGCCTTCGGTTAAGACGGCTAATCCTGCACAGATACCGTGATAGATAGCCATAGCAATTTGCTTAGGTTTCCATTTCGCTTTGTCAAATGCTTCGAACTCGGCTAAAACTTCTTCTTTAGAGTTGGTTTTAATTGCCTCTCGATACTCGATAATGACTCCTTTGCCACTGCAAGCATTACACTCTCGCTTTCTCCACTCGCCTTCTTTAACTTCACCAGTTCCTTTGCACGTCTTACAATTATGACTTTTACCATACAACAAGGTTTCAGCACAGACGATGAATGCTAAGTCTAAGGCCACCATCTCACGATTTCCGTCGTGTTCTGTCGTAAGTTGACGTATCTGTTCAGCCGTGTTTCTTGGATGAAGGAACTCTAACAGTTGTTGCGTTCTTTGCGCTAAGTCGTGCGCTTGTGGAATTTCAACTTCAATCCTTGGGTCGTGACCCTGCAGTCTAGCCTCAGTAGCAATAGCATACTCTTGATTACACTGCTCTAAAAGCAGATTCAAATATTCTTCATGAGTCTGCATTAATTTCTTAACTGTGCCTTCACCCTTATAAAGCCTTACCTTGGCCTTACTGTAATTCATCGGACAAGTCATAGTCAAACGTTAATTTCTTAGGACCAGATTTCGGATAAGTGTACACTTCATCTTCACGGCGAATAATGATTTGATAGCGTCCTTCGGCCGATACAGGTATACCTGCTCGGACGGTGGAAATGGGTTCGAAGTCCACGTCTCGAGGCGTGTGATTATCATCTAAGCCGAAGTTAACCGTTGGATGCATAGTCATATCATAACGATTCATCCAAGTTTCTATTTGAGTTAATTTCATGTTTCCATCATCATCAATACGGTCGTTATACTCGGCATCATCGGCTACATCTACATTACCTAAAAAGTTAGTAGATATGCCAATTTCCACTAAGTTAGGAGTTTCTAATTCTTCTCGCAACCATTGCATAATGGCAGGTTTCCAAAATTGACCGACTCGTTCTTCGGGCAAAGTTGACACGAAGTAATCGAAATCTATTTGCCACCACACCGAAGGTGCATCGGGGGATTCAATGATTCCATCTTCGTCTTCTTCACCGTATTGATGCTCATCAGGATGGTCTTCTCCACCACCTTGTACCTTTCCACCTAAGCCTGTGAGGTAACCATAGTAAACTAAACTGTAGATGTGCTTAATAAGCACGTTAAGTTCCCACCTGTTGTTTGTTTTAACGAGTAACGGCTCTCCTTTGACTAATATTTTAGACATAGTTCGAACTGTGGTATGGCTTTTCTTAGCCGCCGCAGTAGCCGACATACCTTGATTCATATCGTCGATAAAGTCTCTTACTTTTTGCAAAGGTTGCCTAGTGACTAAAAGTTTACCACGGTCGCCACGGCGTCGAGAACGACGAGTTGAAATACCCATGTCTTTCATAAACCTCCGCACATTTCTTCGAGTAGTTTTAACTCGAGCGGCGGCGGCTTCAATTCCTAAACCTTCTCTTTGCATGATGGCTAAAGCGATTCTTGCTCGCTCATTAGCCGATGCTCGAAGTTGTTGACGATTAGCCATGTTATCGTCTAAACCCTTACACCTATTTAATCCTGTTGCTGCGGTATTTTTAAGTAGTTGAGAGAAGAGTAAATAAATTATGTGGTGGCAATTTGCATTAAGTACCGAATCAAATTGGTTTACTCAACAAGAGCGAAAGGGCATAGTTGTTGATTGTAATGTCCTCTTTAGTTCACAACCAAACCAAAACTATGCAGGATATGTCGGAGAAATTTACGACTTAACAGACGTTACATACTTAGATGTAACCCGTAAAATAACAGAATATCTCTCTCCCGTCATTCCTGTAGTCTTAGGTTCACAGGACTATGGTGACGCTACAGTAGGTTACATTAGAGGAGAAGACGCAACACTTGGCGGTTCTGGAGACTTTATAACTTGGAAAGTTGCCATTAATTATGATAAACTTTTCCGAGCCTGGCAATGGCTTGACCAGCCTGCAACATTATTTTTAGCGGCAGCGGCAACTACTGTAGATGAAGTATACGCTTCGCAACGTTCAGCAGTAGTATTAGAAATACGAGGTTCGAGTCAAACTTCTATCTCGGGCAACTTAACCTTAAATTATCCTCGAGGTATTTAGATGAAGTTTCCAACCGCTTCTTACAATTTGACGATGTCAGATTTTAGTAGTATGAAGGGTTTTTCACCCCGAGAAGTATTCGAAAAGATATTTATTTCCACTGGGAGATATTCACTTTTAGATTATTCATTAAGAGATATTGAGACTAAATACCAGGGTATATCAATTAACGAAGCGTATCTAAATCGAAACTTATTTGACTTTGGTGAAATGCATGGCATTATTGAGGATTTGAAACGCAATCGTATATACGCTCCTTTTTTCTTGTCAGCGTGGGAAGGTGATACTTTGTTTGGATACGTGATTTTCAACCCGAAAACCAGGAGGTACTCTACTGTCTTAGGTAATTTAAAAACTAATGACTGGGTAATGCCACCACATCGTCCAAAACCCACTCTAGACCAAAATCAAGGTATGAGGGGACGTTTCAAAGACGACGGAGTTCCTGGCGGTTGGTTTAGCGACCGATTGATTTTATTTCCAATGTTGTTTAATCAACCAAGTCTAAATCATCCTGAGGGGATTTAGTAACCTAAAATGCCTGCTTGCTTAAGGAATCCAAAAGTAGACAAAGCGCCACCTGCTACAATTAGTGCACTGGCTACATCTCGCTTAGTTAGCAACATAACTAATCCTAATCCACTCGTAGCCAAGGCAGTTGTATAACCTATGCCTGCGACACTCATAAATTCTTCTTGTTCGTAAAATTGTTTTGGTATATCCATCATTTAAATCATTCCTTTTAGTTTAAGTGCTACTAAACCTAATGCACCTGCGCCAATCGCATACATAGGAATTTTACTAGTCTCAGGTTCGACGACATTGCCTGTGATTTCCGTTTCAACAGGTTGTTCTTCGCCACCAGGCCCAAGCAGTTCGTCATCCTCAGCACCAAATACAGACTTAAACCATCCGACCAGTCCTGTGGATTCTTTTTCTTCATCGGTTAACTCTTCGTAATCTTGCATTGACATTTGCGACTTTCGAGTTCCAAAAGTGTTGGTGTACCAAGGCATTTCTCGATTCTTTTGCATGAATCTGCTTAATGCACCAGGTTGAGATTGATTAAGATAAGTATTCCATTGCGGGTCTGCACCACTCATCGTCGTTAAACCTTTTTGAGCAGGTTGTCCACCTACGGTGTAAGGCATTCCTTTCGAACCATAAACCGAATAAAGTTGTCCTTGAGAGTTTCTTGTATAACATTTTTGAACCCAAGCAGTGCCTGGCATACCTGCCGCTCCTGCCTCAGATTTAGTGCAGTAAGTTCCGCCGTAGCCACCACCTTGTGAAGATTCCCAACCAACGGGTTCACAAGTCCCTGGGACGGCATTTCCAGCCGCATCAGTATCGCAAATACAATTCAATTGGTCATTAACAGTTGCACCACCACCACAACTAGCACCTGGAGGATTCATAACCTTTGCCATAATTGTATTAGATTCTCTACGACTACTTAAAGCCTACTGTGAACTCCAAATTAAAACACTAAGTAAAAAAACGAATCCTAAACCTATAAAAATGCTTGCCCAACGACTGATTCTTTCCATTAATCTGTGAATTTGCATCAACTCATCTAACGCATCTACGGGTTTTCGAGGCACTAAAATCCCTCAGGTTTCAAACAATCTGTTAACACAGGGTGGAATGTGAACGCTCCATCTTCACGCACGGTGACGCCTGCACAGAAAAACTTAAAGTAACCTTTTGCCGCTACGTAAGCCATCATGTCTTCGACAGGCCGTTCCGACCGAACCTCCCAAGCCACTTCGTGACCATGGTCGTAGATAGTTTTCAAGGTCTCATATCTTTCTGACCAGGCTAATTCCACTACTCCTTCTACGAATTGTGGATAATGACAAACTCTTAACATCAACCATGTGGTATCAATTTCCGATTGCTTCGTCATGCCGAGTCCTCCATGGTGTCCCAATTAAAGTCACGCACTAAATAAGTTCCATCTGAGAACGGTAACACGGCTTTAAAGCGTTCCATTTCCGATAATTGATGGTCACTAAACTTGATTTTCTTCCTCATTTCTTCTTTGCCAACGGCATTACTGCCTCCGAAAGCAGACAACAGTCTACCGTGAATGTTAATTAGTTTTACATCGACTCCATATTCCATAGCCTTGATTGGGAACTCATCAGTTAACGTAGTTAAACTCTTAGCGAAAATCTTATACGCTTCTCCAACGTGACTAATTCCAATTTGGTCATCACCCTGTAGCCTTGCAAACCCACGCACTAAATTAGCAAACTCTTGATACTTGCGATTATCTCGCTTGTTTCGAATGTTAAAAGCCGCTTTAAACTGCGTCTTGTTTTCCAACACATCGTAATTAGAGTTGATTCGAGCCGCATACTCTCTAAGATTAGGGCGAAGGTGAGAAACATACGCTAAATACTCTCGGAAAAACTTACGCCACATCTCTAATGCTTCTTTGATATCGGCATTATCAAAATCTCGGTCCATGGCTCTAAGAATGGCGTTGCGAATCATGCCTGTGGCTTCATCTCCTGCTAAAGACAGTTGGGTGAAAATCAAAGACAAACGACTAACGATTTGGTGAGTGTATTTGCCAAATGCGGCCAACATATCTTTCTTGCTCTCACTTTCATCAGGATTATAATGCGTTGGAGGATTTCCTAAAAACAACAGATTTTCCGTGGTTTCACGAGTTACATCTAAGTTTCCTTTTTGAATACTAACTGAACCGTTGGCCATCATATTCATCAGTTCACCGAACGTCGAGTCTTCCCACGTTTGGAATTCCGAAATAGCCACACGTTGGTGATTCATTTTCGGCAAAAGTCCGACTTCAAGACAAGACAAGTCGTCGCCACTCATTGCGCCGAACAGACCTGGAATCGTAGCCATTTTGCCACTGCCGACTAATCGACAAGGCACTAAGGGTTCAATAACACGCTCGACTAAATGGTCTTTTCCTTCACCGTGTGACGACACAATTCCAATGTGAATCATATCCTGTTTTCGCTCAGGCGAAAGACAAAACAAGAGAATCGCCTTTTTTAGATAGTCCTTGGCATACAACTCGGCCCATAGTGTATCGTCTCGCATCATTAATGCGAGGGGGCTGGTGTCGTTCTCGGCACACAACCGTTTGAATTCAGCAAACTGCTCAGGTGTCATTTGACTGTGCATAAATCCTGCATCAAGACAAAGCGTATCTACTAAGAAAACTCTTTTGGCTCCGTTGTTAACATACGAACCATAAATCTCTAATTTCGACCCCATCTTTTGGCTTTCATCAAGATTGGCAATCAAAGTAGTTAACTCTTCGGTTTCTAAACCGCCTGCTAAATACTTTTCATTAGCGTTGTGAGCAATACATTCAATAGTGTTTTCTCCATCTGAGACGTTGAACTCCACTAAAATGCGGTCTTTACCTGCTTGCTTGTGAGTAAGGGCTTTCGTTTTATGCTTCGTGCAAAATCCAATTCCTGCCGCAGGTTCTCCTGACACTTTAGCCATGAAGATATCTCGCACCGACAGTATTTTCTGTTCGAAGTTGCTCGCCGTAAGACGAGCAAAGTCAAAAATATCCTTGGGTATTTCGTCCATGGTTAGCACCTCCGCAGTAAACAAGCAGTGGTATACCTATATAACCTCACCTGTCGAGTTGCAGTGTTCATTAGTGAGATTTTCATGTATCCACGTATACTAATGTTTGCAATGTCTTTAAATAGTTGGGGCGATGATTGAGAGGTATGCCTAGAGATTCTGACTTAATTATGTTTCAACATCCCGAATATCCGATGGATATGTATGGTGTTCCTACTTTTGCGTTAGGCCAGTATCCACCATTGCTAATGAATCGACGTGAAGGAGACAATCAATACTCTGAAGAAGAACTCGTTCGAATGATGGGGAACTACGCTAAAAATCTAGGTTATGTGTATAATCCTAATGGATTAACCTATGGAGATGTCAATTCTCTCATGAATAAGTCTAAGCAGTTTTGGGATGATTGGGATGGTAATTATCAACTTTATCTTTGGGATGACGACTTGAAAAGAAAGCCAAGGCCTCGTGCAGTTTTCAATATCAATGACGATAAAAGTTATGTAGTTACTAAGAGAGATGGTAGAAATGTGGTTACAGCAAAGAGTGCTGAAACAAAAGAAGCCTCCGTTGGAATGATTGTTCGAGATGGCGACCCGTCTTCTCCTCCAAGTGATATTTTCATGGCTGCTGGACACACTCTAAAACGTGTCGACCGTATTCTCGACACGCTGCAAGATTTGAGAAATCTCCTTGATGAATTAGTTGAGGTTCCTGAGAGTAGTTCTGGGCAGATTTTTGATAGTATTTCGGAAGAAGATAACTTTTACAATCGTACTGCTAGAACCCAACAATTACTAAGTGAGGCAATGAATCAAATGTCAATGTTGGCTACTGAGGAGTTTAATGCCGAAGACCCAACTCAAGCCGAGGCTTCCGACTTAGGTGGTCCAACTGCTCCTGGCAATGCGGGTGTTCCTGCTGATGTCGGCGGTGACGACCTCGTTCCTTACGATTCTCCTTCCGCTCCGCCTGCAGGTGTATTTATGAATGCAGAATATAAAACTTATGAATCTAGGCCTGTTCGAAATGCCTTATTCGGTGTAGCATTCGCCGTCTCAGGTCTTTACTTTTGGTCTACTGCAGGTTCAGTCGTGAAAAACTGGGTCGTTGTTAGAGTAGAAAAATATGCTCCCAAATTATTAGAACCTCAATTCCAAACTATGCTAACCTTAACCGCATTTTTCGGTATCATCTACTTTGGTATGAAACTTAGAGGTTCTTCAAAGGGTTTAACTATTCCAAGCATGATGGATTTGAGCGAAGCCTCACTTGATGCATGAGGTGACACTCGTGCGTAAAATGAAGTCTCGGCCTTGGCACTCTAAGGTTGACGCTATGATTGCGGTGCGACCGATGACAACTTCGGAGGTTTTTTCAGCCTTGCAACATTACTATTTCACACCGATTTACGACGCAAGGACAAGGCGTTCTCGACTTCCTAGCGGTCGTGCATTTTTCCCACGTTTCCAACAAGTGAAAGGATATTTGACTCATTCAAATTTATTTGTCCAATCTAGTGACGGGGACTCTTGGAGTATTAAACCGACCTTTGCTGCCGAAAACTTTCAATATTCCGAAGACGGTTATGAACTTCGCCCCATTGGATGGCGACCTGGAACTGGTTATCGAGATGAATCTTATCCTAGTGATGAAGTATATCGCACCTATGACGAGGCAGTCGAATGGATTCGGAATCAAGAACGTGCACGGTATCAAGACCCACTAGAGGCTCTACTTAACTCTACAAAACTTTACGTCTATGACATTGAGTACTCAGGTATAATTACAGACCATCCTGATTGGATGTTTCCAGGTCCTGGTGCAGTCAACGGCCGAATACCAAGTGAGTTTGGCCATGAGGCTTATCATTGGTATCGCGGATGGAGATACGACCGAGAAATCGGAGAACGCGTTGCCGAACCAATACCCGAGTTGCCTTCAGAGGTTTTAATGCAATTAAAACGAGGGGATTCAGGTATAAGAACGAGAAACGCATTTGAATTAGGTGGTTTGGAGAACATAATTCAAAATTATCTATCATTGGTAAATAATGGTCGAAAAGCCCAATTCCAGATTATTTCGGGGAGAGAACCTGTATCGGGCAGAGATTACATGAGTCTCGGTGGTCGAGGTTATGAATTAGTTGCCCGAGAACAAAAAACGTTGGATGTACTTTTCGAAGAAGAGATTGATACAATTATTACGCAACAAATTAGATACCAAACAGGAGGTATCGCTACTTCTTTTAAGTGGAGACTGGTTGATAATTATTGGTTCAATGATATGAACCCTCAAATAGCCCGAGAGGGTGTTTTATGGGCGAGTG
>MDSV01243210.1_pt1 | contig 14773 bp, 11 predicted proteins | sample 810851 | NCBI WGS metagenome assembly MDSV01 (sample SAMN05326640, study PRJNA326480) | marine metagenome | isolation source: seawater | place: Atlantic Ocean: North East | collected 2012 | reverse complement strand
TAGTTCATGAGCTTTATTTACAGCCTTAGGATCAACTATAGAAGCAAGAACAGTATGAGGGAAATTATTTTCAATCATGAATCTAATAATTTCATTACTGTCTCCAGAGGCTCCTGAGCTTGGGGCATCAGCAGCATCTGTAAATGCTACAGGGCCAGATAATTCTTTTGCTTCTTCAACAGCATCTTTAATAGAAATTAAACTTGCTTGCATTATTTTTCTATTATCCCAAAAGTTACCTACAAGTTTTTTTACACTTTCTTCAGCTAAAGCTATATCATTATCTGTAAATACATATCCTTGAGAACACAATTCTGGGACATCAGTAAAAGGATTGCAAATATGAAAACCTGCAGATAAAACTTTTGGGTTTTTTTCTAATTCTTTCGCAGTTCTTATTTGTTCACCAAATATACCAGATTCTGTGATTAATTCATTACCCCTAACTAATGCAGGAATTCTAATCCGAGAAGCTATTGGTTTAGCATTATTTTTAATTATTTTAGTAATAATTTTAGCTGCTCTTTTACCAGTATCTTCAAAATCTATATGTGGATAGGTATGATAGGTTGCAACTCCATTTACATTTCTTAACATTTTCTCTGTTAGTATTCCATGTAAATCTAAAGAAATGACTATTGGTATATCAGATCCTACAATTTTTCTTGTTTCTTCAAGTAAAAAACCTTCAGGATCTAACTCCTCAGTTGTACCCATGGCACCATGAAGTTGGAAATATATTGCATCGATCTTTCCGTTTATTTTCTTAATTGGATCTAGGAAATCTTTAGAAATTCTCATAAATGCTTCATGTTCCAAAGGCCCTGCTGCTCCGCCTTCGGCATCGTATGTAAAAATAAAATCTACATCTTCTTTAAATTCTTTTTTTAACTCTTTAATTGCACCGGCATATGATGAATTTTTACCTCTAGAATCAAGATCAATTTTATTTCCATACTTAAAGCGGAAAAATTCATATTTACAACTTTCAGGATTGAAGGAAGAGATTTCCTGACTGCATCCCCCCATTACTATTCTTTTCATTTATAACTCCAATATAATATAAAAAATTAAATCAATTTATCTTTTATCAATTTTTAGTATTGTACGTTTTTAGTTGTAGGTGTAAAGTTTTTATTTAGTATAATTTATAAAAAAACAATAATATGAGGTATTAAATTGAAAGCAGCTCGCATTGCATCCCCAGGTAAATTTGAATTTGTAGATATTCCAGAACCAGAAATAAGCGACGGTAAAGTAAAGGTAAGAGTTCAATCAACATCAGTATGTGGTAGCGACATACATGGTGCATTTCATGCCAATAGACCAGAAGAGGAGTATCCAATGCATCCGGGAGCTCCATGCCACGAGGTAGCCGGCACAGTGATTGAAAGCATGACGGATGAAATCAAAGAAGGTCAAAGAGCTATTGTCGTTCCTCAACGTGACAGTGTTGGTAATTATATTGGAGGTTTGACTGAGTATTTAGTCTTGACACCTGATAGAGTTATACCCGTCCCAGATTGGGGTTCTCTGGATGAATGGGTAATGTGTCAACACACAGGTACTGTTTTATTCTCTGCTAAACATTGGGGAAATGCCGCAGGTAAAAGAATAGCTGTATTAGGACAAGGTGGTATTGGTCTATCATTTACTATGATTGCTGAAAAACAGGGAGCTCAACAAGTTATTGGAATCGATAATTTAGACTATAGACTAGATAAGTCATTATCTCTTGGTGCAACAAATACAATTAACCCACAAAAAGATGACTTATTGGAAGCTATTCAAGAGGTTACTAACGGCCTAGGTATTGATGTTGTAGTTGATGCTACTGGTGATCCTGAAGGATTTTCTACATGCCTAAGCATAGTTAATAGATGGGGAACTTTCATTAGTTTTAGTCTGACTGGCCAGGATGGAAAAATTGCATCTTTTCCTCATCAAGAATTTATGTTCAAGGCAGCCAAAATTATTCCTACTCAAGTTGCTGCAACTTCACAACCAACATTAGAAATTAGAGAAACTGTTGCTTTAAAAGAGCGTGGTTGGTTTGATCCAGGAATACTCAAGAGCCATTCAATGGATTTCTCTGATGTTCAAAAAGCCTATGATTTATACGCAAATAGGGAAGATGGAATAATAAAAGTTGCAATGAAAATGGATTAATGCCATATAGTGCATTCACTTATTGGTTTTCTTATACCTTCAGCTTGAATTTTAGGTTTACCTAAAAATAAGGCACCAGCAATCTCCCAATCAGGTTCAGCTCCAATTAATGTTTCTACATTTGCTTTACATACTTTACCTGTGGACCATCCAACTCCAATTTCAATTTCATGTGCAGCTAACATTAAGTTCTGTATGGCGCATGAAACTGCGGAATAATTTTCCTTATCTATTTCAGGGTTAGAGTCTTGAATATAATAAACATATATCAATGCAGGTGCGTTCAGTATTTTTATTTTTTCTTTTTCAGCAATTTGTATTTTTACTTTTTCATCTTTTGATGTAGCATTTTTATAATTCCAATCTTTTATATGATTAGCAAGTTTGATTCTCATTTTGCTATTTTTAGGAATTACAATAAATCTCCATGGTTCAGTTTTGCGATGATTTGGGGCCCAGATAGCAGCATTTAACATATATTTTATAGAATCTTCCGAAATTTCATCTTCTGTAAATTCTTTTACGTTACGTCTTTGTTCAATAACTTCAATTATCATTTTTTTATTGTGTACTTAATTTGTACATATTTTATATGATATCTAACTAAATCTCTATATAGGAATGGGTAATTGTTGTATTATTTATTTCAACTCTTCTAATACCCGATACACCCTCATTATAAGGGCCATGATAAAGCCCTACAGGCCCACTAGTAATAATTTCTAAATCTTTATCAAATACAATATTATTTCTGTGCATATGACCAGCGAAGTTTGCTAATAAACCTTTTGGTCTAGACAATTCTATGATTTTTTTTCTAAAATCTTTATTTATAGACCACTCATTATCTTCTTCATCAATATCATTTATAAATAAAGGATGATGACTAAAAATTATAATTTTTTTATTATATTTTTTTGCTAGATTAGATTCTTTTTTAATAAAATCTAACTGATCATTTGCATGATTTTTTATTATTTTCTTAGACTTAAATATTGTGGAATTTATTGATATAAACTTAATACTACCAAGGTCAAAACTATAATAATCTTCACCAAAAATATTTTTATATTCTTTAATTGACTGTATAGTTGGTTGTTTAAAATCATATGCAATATCATGATTCCCAGGAACAAAATATACTTTTATAGTATTATTTATTTTTGATATTTCTCTCTTGAATGTAGATATTTGGTCTTGATTATCTAAGTTGTTTATCATGTCACCACAAATGATTACAAATTTTGGATCAAGCTTATTCACAATTTTTATAGAGCTTCTCAGTAGTTTAATCTCATTATCTAAATTGTAAATTTTAGGTATTTTTTTTATAAAAATTTCTCTTTTTTTTAATTTCTTAATTTCTAGATCATTTTTCCCACTGAGGTGAGAAAATAAACCAAATTGAGGATCAGCCATCTGTATAAAAAAAAATTTACTTGTAGTCATAACTTTTAAGTGTAATAATCATAAATATATATTTTAATTATAAAGTAGGAATAGAACTTATGAGAGTAATTCAATACATAATGCCATCAATTGGGAGAAGAGTTGGGATAATTGATAATGATAAAGTTTCAGACATCACATCAATTTATCCTGAAATTGACTCGGTTTATGAAATTTTTCAACTATCTCAAAAATGGGATAGAGATTTCAATTCAACAATTGACTCATTAATAAATAACAAATCAAATAAGCAACCACTTTTGTTAGATTATAATCAGCTTTTAAAATCCAAAATTGGAGGACTAAAACCATACTTAATTAGTCCATTTGATCATCCAGAAAAACACAAATTATTAATTTCTGGAACTGGACTAACTCATACAGGTAGTATGCAATCAAGAGACCAAATGCATACAAATGATAATGAAAGCGACTCTGCAAAAATGTTTAATATGGGTTTAAAGGGAGGTAAGCCAGAGCAAGGCAAAAGAGGAATTTCTCCAGAATGGTTCTATAAAGGTAATGGAAATATATTAAAATCTCCTAGTGATGAATTAGAAATTCCAGGATTTGCACTTGATGGAGGAGAAGAACCAGAAGTAGCTGCATGTTATTTTATTGATAGAGATGGAAACCCTAAAAGAGTTGGGTTCTGTTTAGGAAATGAGTGGTCAGATCATGAAACTGAAAAAATAAATTATCTATACCTGGCTCCCTCAAAATTGAGGTCATGTTCCATAGGTCCCGAGTTAATTACTAATATAGAATTTGATGCAATAAAAATCAGATGTATTGTAGAAAGAACTGGAAAAATAATTTATGATAGCGGTGAAATTTTTTCTGGTGAAGATTATATGTCTCATTCTTTAGCAAATTGCGAAGATCATCACTTTAAATATCCTCTTCATAGAGTTCCAGATGATGCCCATATACATTTTTTTGGTACAAGTAAATTAAGTTTTAGTACAAGAAAATGGAAATATCAAAAAGGAGACGTAGTTAAGGTTCTATCTGAACAATTTTACACTCCATTAATAAATATTGTAGGAGAAGGATCAGATAACCAATCCGATGTATTTTATGTTGATCAAGCCTAGTATTTTTTTGTGTAGTTTCTTGAAGTTATAAAATCTGAAATTAGCCTGAGTCTTTCATTTATATTTACTGAATTATTAATTGATTCTAATAATTGATTAAAATCAATTTCTATAAGATTATCATCGTTGTATCTCGCAGGAATTATGTTAATGTTTTTTTTCAATAAATCTTTAGTATTCTTATTTAGTAATCTATTTGGCATTTCGATTAAGATTATTGGTTTTAAAGTACACAAAGCTTCCATAAATGCTCCACCGCAAAGATCAAATATATATAAATCGGTATAACCAAATGTAGTATTCATTTTTTCACTAAGTTTTTCTGTTGAAACGACATCCTGAAATAAATAATCATTAGTTGATTGACCTTTTGGATGTCTTTTAGCAATAGTATTGTATCCGTGTTTAGTTAATCTTTTGGATAATCTTAACTGCCATTCATAATATATGACATCGTGTATCTTTACATTTGGTATTGCTCTATTTGTATCACCAAATGAGGCGCTCATTATAGTTAAGTTTTTTACCTCTTTATTAGGTTCATATTTTATTTGGTCTAAAATTTTTTCATGAAATTTTGAGCCACCTGCAAAAGATTGAATTTTATTAAGATTTTTTCTTTTTTCAATGTGATTATTAATTTTATTAGTATTAATTTTTGATGATTCAATACCGTAACTAATATACTCAGTAATAAAAGGTAATTCTATAGTAGTCCAACTTGGGTCATCGAAAAATACTGAATCTCCACCATGGGTCATTCTTATAACTTTATTTCCATTTTTCATGAAATGTAATGAGGCAAGCCTTGTAAGATAATCACCGCCAGAGCCAGTAAGTAATACACTGTCCCTATTGTTTAGATTAAGATTCTCTTGATAATTAAAATCACAATATGCATTTGTTAGCATATTATTTATCTTTTTGGATAAGTATAAGTTTAGATTTTCAGATATATTAATATCTTTATTTTTACATACATTAATAAATTTTTGAGTTATGAGATATCCAAGATTTTTTATATCATTATCTACTTTATTATTACTTCTATAATTTTCAAGACTCTTTTTTTCTATTCTGAAATAAGTACCTTGATTTGTCATTAATTCAGATAACAAATCGTTTTTCCTGATAAAAAATATATTTTCTTCATTCTTAATATTAAAATCATTTAATTTATTTCTAATTGTCTTAGCTGTAGAAATAAAATTATCACCAAAATCACTTAAATACTTTTTATAATTTCTGTCTTTATGGTTTTCATTGAAATTATCATTTATGATCATATTATATATAGAATCATTTTTATCATAAGCTAATTTTAGTTTTTCTTTTTTACTTAGATGAACATCTACTAAAGCGCCAAAAATATTACCTAAATATTCTAATAAATCAAGTTCGACTAGTTCGAAGATTAATTTTAATTTTTCATTTTTCCCAATAATTGATGGAAAATCATAAATCCAATCGTAAAAATTTTTATATGTATCATCATAAAAAGAGTGATTTACAGGCCATTTAAAATTTTTTCCAAAAATATTAGATCTATACCTTGCAGCAATTTTATAATCAACAACTAAATATTTATTCAAAACAACTCCTAGTCTAAAAAATAATAGATTTGTATTTATGGTTTTATACAGTCAATTAACTGTATGATTCTCTCGGCCTCATATAGTGATCCAATATGGTCAATATCAACTGCATGTTTAGCATCTATAATGTATGGTTTTATAACCTTTCCTGTCATTGTTCCAGAATAAATATTTTTTGCTCTAGTGATATCAATTGTTCCTGTATGCCACCATGCTTCCGGTAATTGTTGCCTAGGCATATTATATGGTTCTTTCAGGTCTTTGCTCTCCAGTAACGGATATAAAATCTCATCTTTAATTTTAAACATTTTGTATGGATGCTCTTTAGTTAGTGCCACAGATCTTACGCTATCTACTTTTTGATTATTCTTGATAAGATCTATAGCATCATCTATTTGACCTCTTAATCTTATAGGGCAAGTTGGTCTTAGTTGTACTATTATTTCAGGGTTATAGTTTTCTCTATCTCTCAATTCAGTCAATAGTCCATAAAAAGTTTCTAAATCAGTTGTGTCATCTTGTGCAAGTTCTTTTGGGCGTAAAAATGGCACTTCAGCTCCATATTGTTGTGCTATGTTTCCAATATTTTTTGAATCAGTTGAACAAATTATTCTATTTATACTTTTTGATTCTAGTGCTGCTTGAATACTATAAGAAATTAATGGATGACCGTTAACCATTTTTATATTTTTCATTGGAAGACCCTTGCTTCCTCTTCTTGCAGGTATAATTGCTAAAATTTCAGTCATGATTTTTTATCTTTTATTAATGAATTATAAAATTTAATATACTCATTTACCACTATTTTATAGTCATATTTATTTTTGGCAAATTCTAATGATTTTAGTCCAAAATTTTCCCACATTTTTTTATTTGAAGATAATTTCAATATAGCATTGGAGATATCATCTTTGCTTTTTATATCTATAATTAAACCGTTTTCATTATTTCTCACTACATCTTTAATGCCAGGCATATTTGTACCTATTAAAGGTAAGCCGGTTGCTGATGCCTCTAGAAGGGTTCTAGGAACCCCTTCTCTGTAGTAGGAAGGAGATACAAATACATCTGATATAGAAAGTAAATTTGGGACATCCTCTCTTCTCCCTGTGAAGATTATATTATTTTCTTTTTTCCATTCATTAAGTTTTGACTCATCTATGGATTTTTTGTTCTCATGATCTACGGCCCCAACTACTATGAACGATAGATTTTTTTTATCATTTAAATTTTTTGCTGCTTCAATAAATTCTTTAATTCCTTTATCATATTGTAATCTTCCTACAAAAATTGAAACAAAATTTTTTTCAGGTATTCCTAATTCTTTTCTCAAAGATTCATAATTTGATCTATTTACATGTCTATTATTCGGTAAATAATCACTCAGGTCTACACCAGACCCTCCTTCAATAAAAATTGCTTTTTCCTGATCGATTGCTTTTTTTATAGTTAGTAAATTTAGATCATCTAGATTTTGAAAAAATACTTTATCGGAAATTTTGTTAGCAAATTTATATAATTTAGTTGCTAAATACTGGATAACTTTCCCATTAATATTATTTCTATCTACAAATGCATACCCTAAACCGGTGATAGTTGAAACATTTATATTTACTCTTGCTAATTTTCCTGCTATTGGAGCTATAATATTTGGTTTAGTATGAAAATTTTGTGTTATGTCAGGTTTGATTTTCCTAAGGATTTTATACAGGCTAATTATAGATATCATAGCTCCAAATGGGTTAAGGCTACTTCGATTAATTTCCCAATCTATGTGTTTAGCTCCATACGATTCAATTTTTTCTGTCCATTCTCCTTTAGGGGTTACGGCAAAAACTTCAAAATTATTTTCTATCAAGAACTTAACCCAAGGTATTCTTAGACGATAAAAAATTTCATTTTGATTTGCTATTAATACTATTTTTTTTTTAGTTATACTCATTTGTTATTTCTTGATAATTCCTATTGGGAAGTTTTTATTTTGCTTTATCAATATCGCGTTTCTATCATTATTTTTTGAGAAGTTAATAAACGCATCATTACTGATGTCATCTGATATGAGTAAACCTTGATTTTTTATATTTGGCCAGGAAGTTTCATACTCATACATCTGATTTGAAAAAGAGTGTCGTGAGTCATGAATAAAAATATCTATCTCGGAAATCTCTCTAAGTAAGCTTGGTAATAATTTTTTTGATGACCCGATTAACAAATTCCATCTGTCTTTTAGTGAATCTGGAATTAAATAACCAACTTCAGGCATATTTTTTGTATTTGGAGTTGGTAAATCTATACTATATAACTGTCCCTTATTATTCTCACTCATTGCTTGCAGTATACTCCAAGATGTCATACCAGGACCGACTCCAGTTTCTATAATAATTTTAGGTTTAACTATCCTTGTGATTATATAAGTAAGCCTTGCCAATTCATTAGTTGCTGCCCATGAAAAATTAGGTAAGATTTTATTATCTAAAGATAAAAAGTCTGAAAAATTATTCTCAAAAATTTTAATCTTGTTGTTATTAATTTTAGTAACTTTATTTATAGCTTTTTTATAATTTATTAAGGTATTATCTTCAAAATTAATATTTTTTCTATGTCTTTTGGTGATAATCTTGTCATCTATAAACTCGATAGCCCAAGTATATGCAAGTTTTGGATTACGAACAAACTTAAATATCTTAATAATTGTTTTTGGTAGAAAAAATAAAACTCTAATTGAACTTAATGTCATGAAATTCTTTCTCTGCTAGTAGATTTACTATACATCATGTCAACTTCTTGAAGATATTTTTCTAATGTAAATTTATTTGAAACAGATTTTTTTCCGTTTATCCCAAGCTGCATAGAAAATTTTTGGTCCTTCAATAATTTTATAACCCAATTTGCCATAATCTTAGGTTTTTTACTTGGAACTAATATTCCATTAAATTTATGTTTAATAGCTTCTGGCGTTCCTCCGACTCTTGTAGCTACTATCGGTTTTCCAGCAGCCATACTTTCAATAGCTATTCTAGGAAAACCTTCTGTCAATGATGGCATAATGACAATGTTAGAGATTGAAAATAATTCAGGCAGATCATTTCTTACACCAAGGAATTTTATCTTGTCATTCAAATGTAGTTGGTTAGAAATTTTTTCTAATTTTTTTTTATCTTCTCCATCTCCAATTATAAGGAAAATAGCATTATTTATACTTTTTTGAATCTCATAAAATGATTCAATACCAAAGTTAATACCTTTGACAGCTCTAAGCCTGCCAGCGCAAAGTATTACTTTTTGAGAATTTGAAATTTGAAGAGTTTTTTTTATCTGCTTTTTTGATTTTCTAATTTGGTATTTTTTTACGTTTATACCTGAATAAATGACTCTTAATTTTTCTTTGGGAACTTTTAGGTTTTTGTGAACAGTATCTTTTCCTTTTTTAGAATTAACCTCAACGATATCTACTAATGGATTAGTGATTTTTGTTAGAAAGCGCTCATACCAATTTGCTTGGCCAATTGTTCTTTCTGAACTAATAATAGTCTCTACATCACAAATTTTCCCAAATATTCTGCCTAAAATATTTGCATGAATTAGGTATGTATGGAGAATATCAGGTTTATAATTATTGATTATATTTCTTAATCTAATTGAGTATAAGAAATCTTTTTTTGAATTTATATTTAGAGTAAAAATTTTAATATTTTTTTTCTTGAAATCATTTCCCATTGGCATTTTACTTGTTAATGAGCAAATTGCATGTTCGTATTTTTTGTTGTCTAGTTTTGGTAGTCCTAGTAATAAACCATGTTGTACTCCACCTACTTCTAGACTAGTGATAAGATGTAAAATCTTTTTTCTTTTATAAAATTTTTGCATTATTTCTTTCAGCCCATAACTCTAAGCAGAATAAATTCCATAACTTAACCGAAAAATCTACATTTTGATTATAATGATGATCTATCATTGTTTTAATATGGGTTTTATTAATTATGCTATGAATTTTTGCATCATTTGATAGTAATTTTTCAGAAAATAGCCCTTTCAAATCACCGTTAATCCACTTAGCAATTGGAACTGAGAAACCTTCTTTACTCCTAGATATGATTTCTGGGGGTAATACATGGGAGAAAATTTTTCTTAGCGGTTGTTTACCTTTATTTTTATGAAATAAAAAATTTTTAGGAATTGACATTGCAAATTCAACTAGATTTTTATCTAAAAACGGAGATCGTACTTCTAATCCATTAGCCATTGACATCCTATCAGATTTGAATAGTATGTCCCCAGGAAGATATGTGAGTAAGTCCAAAAGTTGAATATCATTATTATTATTTCTATTTTTTATATTACTAAATGTATCAGCTAGATAGTCATTTTGATATTCAGATTCTAAATTAATTATGTTTATAAATTCTTCTGTGAATACCTTATTAACACTAAAATTTTTATCATTGAAATTAAATTGTCTTAGGAAAGATAAGTACCATTCTTCATGATTTTTATAGGCAGGATAACTCAATCTTTTTATTTTTCTAATTTTGTTATTTTTTTCAAAGTTTTCATTTAGATTCTTAGTTAATATTCCAATACCTTCTCTAAATATATGTGGGATTTTATAATAAATTTCAGCTATTCTTTTCCCAATGTATCTTTCGTAACCACCAAAAATTTCATCTGCTCCGTCACCACTTAAGCTGACTGTAACATGCTTTCTAGTCATCTGAGAAAGATAATAAAAAGGTAACATTGATGCGTCTGCAAAAGGTTCATCAGCAAACCAAATAATTTTTTCAATATCTTTAATAATATTTGGAGATACTATAAATTCTTCATGTTTTGTATTAAATTTTTTTGATACCAGTTTTGCGTAATTTAATTCATTATATGTTTCTTCCTCAAAACCAATTGAAAAAGTATTTAGTTTATCCGTATATTTACTAGCTGTTGCTACTACAATTGAAGAATCTAAACCACCACTTAGAAAAAAACCTAAAGGAACATCACTAATTAACCTAGATTCTACAGATTTATCAAATAAGTTAGATACTGTTTTCTCGATTTCTTCTGAATCTAAGTTATTATCGGTTTTGGGGTCAAAATTCCAATATTTTTTAACTTCCAGATGATTATTTTTAAAAACTAAACAATGAGCTGGTTCAACTTTTTGAATTTTTTCATAAATGCTCATAGGAGAAGGTATATAACCTAAATTTAGATATTCATAGACTGCTTTTAGATTTATTTTTGTTGATCCTACAATTTTTTTTGGGAAGCTTTTTATTTCTGATGAGAAATATAACTCGTTATTATTAAAATAGTAAAATAGAGGCTTTTTGCCAAATCTATCTCGGAATAATAAAAGTTTTTCTTCTCTTTCATCCCACAAAGCAATAGCAAACATTCCATCAATATATTTGATGAATTCTTCTCCATACTCTTCATATAAATGGACAATTGTTTCAGTATCAGATTTGGTTCTAAAATTATATCCTAATCTTATTAATTTTTTTCTTAAGTTTTGATAGTTGTATATTTCTCCATTTAAAATTGTAAATATAGTATTATCTTCATTTGATATTGGTTGAGATCCTAGCTCAAGATCTATTATTGATAGTCTTGTATGACCGAAGGCAATTTTCCCACGAATCATTTTTTTTGTACCATCAGGGCCTCTATGGACAATTTTTTCACACATAAAGTTAAGCTCATCCATAGAAATTGGAGGAGATTGGTTAAAATTTACTTTTCCGCAGATTCCACACATAATAATATAAGTTAATTTTATAAATAAATAAGTTATTTAGTATTTTTATTTAATACGCTCATCAAATTGTTATAAATTACTTTCTCTGAAAATCTATTTATTATTGATTTTCTACCTTCAGATGAGGCCTTTTTTATAGTATTTTCATCCATTTCTAAAATTTCTAATATAGAATTTGATAAAGATTGTGGATCTTTGATAGGTACAATTTTCCCAAAACTACTTATTATTTTTTTTGAATCACCAATATTTGTTGCTACTATTGGTATTTCGCAGCTCATAGACTCAGCTATTGAGTTAGGAAAACCTTCGCCGCTATCAGATGGTAATACTGTAAGATCACATGCTGACATTAGTCTAGGTATATCTTGTCTTTCGCTAATCCACTTAACATTCAAATTCAAATTGCTAAATTCTAACAAATTTTTATAGTAATGGCTTTTTACTTCCTTTACGGCAACCCCTCCAACACAAATGAGAGATATTTTATTTTTATATATATTTTTAGTTTCATTTATTAGTTTTATTGCTCTTAATAAATTCATATGATCTTTCATAGGATGAATTCGTGCAAAAACACCTATTAGTTTCATATTATTTGGAATTTCAAACTCTTGATACACTGACATTTTTTCAGAAGAAATATTCTTGAAATAATTATGATTGATAATATTTGGGATGGTAAATATTTTTTTTCTTGGGAATCCTTTTTCAATATACTCATGAAGTGCAGCGTCAGAATTAGTTATGATAAGATCTGGGGATCCAGAAAATAATTTTTCTAGTCTATAAATGAATCTGACTTTTTTTGTATAATCATTAGGATCCAGAGAAGAAGATCTTATACCCCAAATTATTTTAGGTAGCTTTCTTTTATTTATTGTTTTGGCGACTAATGATGAAAACAAATTCATATTTGGTAGAAAACTATAGACTACATCATAATTCCCATTGATAAATAGATTACGAATATCAAAAGCTCTTCTAAAGAAATTTTTTGATAAATCATGTAAAGTTATATCTGTATTTTTTTCTAGATCACCATTAGGGTAAATTCTAGCAATTTCAACTTCATGACCGTATTTAATTAGCATATTCGACATACTTAATATTTGCCTCTCTGTTCCACCAATATTCAAAGACCTAACTGTAAAAAGAATTTTCATATGATTAGTTAAAATTTTGCTTTTTAGCTAGATTTGTGAACATGCCATTATTTTTAATTAGATCTTGAAAATTACCTGATTCAACTATTTTTCCTTTATCAAAAACATATATAATATCTGCAGATTTTATAGTTGAAAGTCTGTGTGCAATTAAAATTATTGTTTTTATATTTTTTTGATTAGAAATAATATTTTCTATTTGTGATTCTAAAATACTATCAACTGAGCTTGTTGCTTCATCTAATATTAGAATTTCTGAATCTCGGTATAATTCTCTTGCTAAAGATATCCTTTGTCTTTCCCCACCAGATAAATTATTTCCTGAATCATTAATATTTTTATTTTTTTCAAATAATTCAATCAATCCTGTTTGCTCAATTATTTTATCTAATTTTTTATAATTTAATTTTTTGCTCCAAAGTGAAATATTTTCTTGTACACTGGAATTAAAAACAACAGTTTCTTGAGTGACATATCCTATTTTTTCTCTATAACTACTCAAATTTATTTCATTTATTGGTGTATCGCCTATAAGAAAATCTCCTTTATCTGGTTTTAATAAAGAGGACAGTATATTGGCAGTAGTAGATTTTCCCGAACCTGATGGGCCAACAAATGCAATAGTAGTTTTTGGTTTAATTTCTATTGAAATATTATCTATTGCTATTTGATTCTTATACTTATAACTAATATTTCTAAGCCTTAGAATTGAGTTAAGATTTGGTTTTTTCCCATTGAGATTTTCATTTTCTAAATTCTTATTAAGTTTATCTTGTAGATTGAAGTATATTTCCATACTCCCAACAGATGATATGAATTTTCTATATGGTGACTGAGTTGCTACGATATTAATGGCAGCTTGTCTGAAAATAAACAAAAGAAATAATATTTCAATAGTATTTGATTTACGCATTTCGGTAAAAAAATAAATTAATGATGCCATTATAATCACAATTAATGGTTCGAACAAAAAAGTTGAACTACTTTGTACGAATTTTAATTTCCTAAATGCTTTACCTACATTTTTTATTTCAGCGGTAATTTTTTTTGAGATTGGTAGATACTGGCCAGTTGACTTAAGATATTTGATATTTTCTATTATTTCTAGAATAAAATTCTGTTGCCTATTCGAACCAGTAGTTAAATCTTTAGATGATTTTGTTGTAATACGATTAAGTTTTATCATTATGATTCCAATAGGAATTGTTAGTACTAATAGAAAAATAGTTACTACTGGGGAAATAACAAATGCTATCACTAAATATACTAATGCTGTAGCTAGAGATACAATAAATGCTAAAAGCTGATCTAGGGCAAAATTAACTCTCTCAATTTCATTATTTAATACATTACTAAAGGTTCCTCTGTTCTGTGTATTTATAAATTTATAGTCACAGCGTATTAGTGTGTCTATTAAATTTTTTCTCATATTTATTAAATTACTTGAAATGATTTCTGCTTGAAACCATGATTGAAATATTAGTATTACGGCTCTTAAAATAAAAAATAAAATTAGTACAATAAGCATATTTATTAGGGATT
>MDSV01053400.1_pt1 | contig 14773 bp, 9 predicted proteins | sample 810851 | NCBI WGS metagenome assembly MDSV01 (sample SAMN05326640, study PRJNA326480) | marine metagenome | isolation source: seawater | place: Atlantic Ocean: North East | collected 2012 | reverse complement strand
TTCTGTGGCGGTCCCGGTCGTCGCGGCGGTCGCGCGGCTCGTCCGGGTACCCGTGGTGGTCGTCGTACGCGCGCGCCGGCGGGTGCGGCGCCTCCGGCTCGCCGGAGGCGCCGCGCTCGCCGCGCTTGGGCCCGAGCACAGACTCGACGCCCGCCCTGTTCCCGCTGTGCAGCGACCAGGTGACGAACGACGTGGTGCTCTGCAGGTCCTCGCGGCACTTCTCCTGGCACGCCTTCACCTTCTGGTCCACGAATGCGGCGAAGCACGCGCCGATTCGTTTCAGGAACGCCTCGTGGCCGGTCAAAATGCGCCCCTCCTTCTGCAACAAGTACATGGCCACGGGCAACAGCCGCCGCGCGACGTGCGCCAGACGGAACCCGAGCTGGTGCACGTACGGCTCGAACGTCTCTTTGGCGCGCGCCACGGCGATGACGCACGCGGTTCTGGTGTAGTTGACGCCGTCGTGCACTTCGTCCACGCCGCAGCTGTTGATGATGTCCTCTCGGGAGATGGCGGGGCACCGCACCGCGGAGACCACCGCCCGGAACTCTTCCAGGGCGCGGTGATACTGCGCGCCGCCGAAGAGGCGCATCTCGCCGTTGGGCACGTCGTACGGCGCCAGCGCCGTCGGCGATTTCGCGCCGTCGGGGTCGACGAAAGCGCCGCCGCGGATGTGCTCGTGCGCGAGCGTCTCGCCGAAAACCCGGGGGGGGGCGGCCATCGTGCCTCTCAACAGCTCGGGGATCTTCTCCAGGAAGTGCTGGTAAAACGCGCGCCCCTTCTCCTTGAGCTTGTCCGTGTCCAGGTCGCCGAGCTCGGCGTCCGTCTCCCGGAGCTTCACGGAGGCGGCGCGGTGCTCGCGCTCGAGCGTCGGGACGATGGTGGGCACGTTCTCCAGGTACCGCTGCTGCAGGAGGCGCTCCAGGAAGTGGCGCAGCTGCGAGACGCCAACGCGCGAGCGCTCGGAGGGCGCCAAACGTCGGTCGCACCGGCGCTCCAGCTCCGACGCGTCGCGCTTTTCTTGTCCCAACACGGCTTCGCGGTAGTGCTCGTTTGAGCGGAACAGGCAGTCGCGGCCGCCGCCGACGCGGCCGGAGGGCACGGAGGTGAAGAACGGGCCGCCGCCGAGCAGCGTCGGCTCGAGGAGCCGCGCGGGGGGCTTCATGAACAGCTCGACGTCCGAGGCGCGCGAGAACTGCGGGATGCGCGTGTCGAACTTGGTGCTCACCACGACGGTGCGGCGCAGCTCCGGGTCGCAATCCAGCACGACGCGACGCGTGGTGGCGTTGTTCCAGTCCGAGTTGTCCTCGAGGCAGAGGATGATGTAGTCGCGCTGCGCCATCTTCGCGCGGACCAGCGTCTCCACCGACCGCGCGGCTTGCTGCGTGGCGGTATGTTTGCGGCCGGGCGCGGCGGCGATCAGGCCGGGCGTGTCGATGATGGTCAGGTTGGGGCAGAACTTGTACTCGATGCGCACGACGATGTCTTTAGCCCAAAACCCGTTGTCGCCCTCCAGGCGGCGGTTCTCCGACTCGATGTGTCGCTGCAAGTCGGGAAGACTCATCTCCTCCTCTCCGCCGGTGAAGGAGTCCTCGCGGAGCAGGAAGCATCGGGGGTCTACGCACGAGGCGTTGTACTTCATGTTGATCGCGATCGGGCGCCGCGTCTTCGTGCCGCCGCCGACGTGGTTGAACTGGAACCCCATCAGCGCCTCCACCAGAGCGCTCTTCCCGTCCGTCTGGTGGCCCACGACCAAGATGGCGGGCGCGTCGAAGGGCTTGTCAAACTCCTGCGCCATGTTGTGCAGCTGCGAGTAGGCTTCGTACAAACGCTCGTTGCCGCGGTTGAAGAAACGGTTGGGCGTGCCGTCCGTCGCGACCGTCACGTCCGCGGCGTCGGGGTCGAAGGGTGTGTCCCACACCACGGGCGCGGGGGGGGGCTTGGACGCGGACATCCGCGAGAAGCTCTTGCGCGTGTCCCGCAAATCGTTCGCGTCGGGGTTGCCGAACTTCTCGATCATGGACTCAGCCACGGCGTCGTGCGGCTTTTTCGAACGGGGCGCGTGTGGAGATGTGCGCGGAGATGTGACGAAAGACATCAGGTCAGTCGTGCAGGTCAGTCGTCGCGACGCGAGACGCGTCGTCGTAAAAAACACCGGAAGGATGAGAATCGCGCTTCGGCTACTTTTCGCGCGGGACGCGACGACACGACGCCTCGCCTCCACGAGCGCGGGTGGAGCGCGTGTGGTCCGTCTCCGGTCGACGCGGAGCCTTCCGGACGATACAATGGCGTACCTCTGACTCGGCGGAGGCGTAGCGCGCGGTCCCGCGCGCGCGGTACTCGTCGTTGCCGTAGCGCTCCGAGTGACCGTAGTTGTCGGGGGGGAGATCTCCCGAGCGCCGCGAGTTTACGGAACCGGGGGCGTTCTGGTACGCGCCGGAACGCTCGCCGGCCTTCGCCAGCCAGCGCTCCGCCTGCGAGTGGCTCGGAGACATAGCACTCGCTCGTGTGCGTCGCGGTGGTCCGAGGACACGCGCGAGGCGAACAGTGGCGCGGGGGACGGCGAGACGCGCGTGTCGTGGTTCTTTCGAGTCAGCATCCGTTCGCAAACGCTTTTCGTCAACGGTTTTTTTTCGACGTCGCGACTCGCGAAGGCTCGGATCTTTTTTGCAGACTCCTTGATCTGTGTGGATGAATGGATAATATCGGATTCTTGCAGACTGACTGGTCCTGGTTGATGTTCCACGAGCGAATCGCACTTTGGCAAGTACTGGCTGTGGCTGCGTGTCAGCAATCCGCGCGAGTCATCAACTTCACCATCTCGCCCGCCTGCCTCCCGGCCCGGGCCACTCTGCGACTCGCGAAGGCCCCGTCCCACTCGCGTCGATCCTCCTTCCGCCCAGGCAGGATGTTCGCCATGTCCTCCTCCACGGCCGCCGGCGTCGTCCGCGCCGGCCCGACCAACGCGCGCGTTTCCCGGAAGACCACCGTCTCCGCGATGGCTGGCCGCGTCGGCCCCGCTCGCGTCTCCGTCCGCGCGCGCGCGTCCTCCGTCATGGGCGCGCGCGTTGTCACCGCCCGGTACGTGCGGCAATCGCGTCGGAATCTCGGGAACGCAGCATCGCGGGCGATCGATCGAGACCGCGCTCGCGTCGCTCGCCCCGCGTCGCCGCGCGCGTTCCCGGCGCACCGCCTTACCCACTCCATCGCGGATCGAAGCACGCGAGACACCGCGTCGAGGCGTTCGCGCGAGTCAGACACCCTTCGCGGTCGTCTCGTCGAGTTAGAGTCCGAGTCCGAGTCAGAGTTTCGGACACGGTTTCTCGTTTTCGCGACGTGAAAAGACGCGATCCTCCGCCTCCGCCCCGCGAACGACCGACTGACCGACTGACCGACTGACCTCCATCTCCCCCTCGCGCTTCCCTTTCTCCCGCCTCCTCCTTCACCAGCCCCGGCTCGACCCCCGCGCGCGCGTCTTCGCGCGCGCTGACCGCGAAGGTGGTGGCGCACGACTACGACTACGACCTGGTGATCATCGGCGCCGGCGTCGGCGGGCACGGCGCGGCGCTGCACGCGGTGGAGTGCGGCATGAAAACCGCCATCATCGAGGGCGGCACGATCGGTGGCACGTGCGTGAACCGCGGCTGCGTGCCCTCCAAGGCTCTGCTCGCGGCGTCCGGGCGCGTGCGCGAGATGAAGGACGCGGACCACCTGAAGATGCTGGGCATCGAAGTCGGCGACGTGAAGTTCGACAGGCAGGGCATCGCCGACCACGCCACCAACCTGGCGTCGACCATCCGCGGCAACCTGACCAACTCCATGACGGCGCTCGGCGTGGAGATTTTGATCGGTTCCGCGACGCTCACGGACAACCACACCGTGCGCTACGGGAACAAGAAGTGCACGGCGCAAAACATCATCATCGCCACGGGCTCGACCCCCTTCGTGCCCCCGGGCATCGAGGTGGACGGTAAGACGGTGTTCACGTCGGACGACGCGCTCAAGCTCGACTGGCTCCCTCCGTGGGTCGCCATCATCGGCTCCGGGTACATCGGCCTCGAGTTCTCAGACGTGTACACCGCGCTCGGCTCGGACGTGACGTTCATCGAGGCGATGCCCAAGATCATGCCCGGCTTTGACGCCGAGATCGGCAAGCAGGCGGAGCGCGTGCTCATCAACCCCCGCAACATCGACTACATCACCAACGTGCTCGCCACCAAGGTCACGCCGGGCGTGCCCGGCGAGAAGCCCGTGACCATCGAGCTCTCGGACTTCAAGACGCGCGAGGTGGTGGACACCATGGAGGTGGACGCGTGCCTCGTCGCGACCGGCCGCGCGCCGTACACCGAGGGCCTGAACCTGGCGTCCGTCGGCGTCGAGACCCAGCGCGGGTTCGTGCCGGTGAACGAGCGCATGCAGGTGACGGACAAGGATGGGAACGTCGTGGAGGGCGTGTGGTGCATCGGCGACGCGAACGGTAAGCTGATGCTGGCGCACGCCGCGTCCGCGCAGGGCATCGCCGCGATCGAGTGCATGAACGGCCGGGACAACGTGCTGAACCACAACTCGGTGCCGGCGGCGTGCTTCACGCACCCCGAGGTGTCCTTCGTGGGCCTCACCGAGGAGCAAGCGCGGGCGAAGGGCGAGGAGGACGGCTTCGAGGTGGTCGTGAAGAAGACCTCGTTCAAGGCCAACTCCAAGGCGCTCGCGGAGAAGGAGGCGGACGGTATGGCGAAGCTCATCTACCGCCCGGACACGGAGGAGATCCTCGGGATGTGGATCATGGGCCTGCACGCCGCGGATCTGATCCACGAGGCGTCCAACGCCATCAACCAGGGCATGAAGGTGTCGCAGCTCAAGTTCGCCGTGCACGCGCACCCCACGCTCGCGGAGGTGGTGGACGAGGTGTTCAAGCAGGTGGAGACGACGCACGCGTGAGTGCCGCGGGTCGTCTCACGTTTGAGACGGAGTGACGGAGACGAAGAGACGAAGAGAGACGAAGAGCGGGAGGAGAGGGGAATCGGACCGGTAGCGGCGGCGGCGACGAACGCGAAGCATTTTTTTTTGAGCGCGACGCATGCAGATCTATACTACGTTTTCACACGGCGTCTCCGTCCTCCACCTCCGGCGACCTCCGCGCGGCTTTTTTCACAACCCCCCCTTCCTACTCGAGGTACTCCTTGAACTGCTCCCGCAGCTTGTCTATGTCCCCGTCGATGTCGAACTCGTCCGTGGGCATGGCGATGCGCACGGTCTTCGCGGGGCGGCTCTCCGGAACCGCCATCCCCGGCGTCCCGAAGCTCAGGTGCCACAGCGCCTTTCCGGCGTCGCTGCTCGCCAGCCACTGCGCGACGCCGCGGCACCGCGACACCGTCAGGGCGTTCATCGCGTCCTCGTGGTCGGTGACGCGCGCGAAGAGCTCGATGGTCTCCCCGGAAGGCACGCCGTGTAAGTCGCGCATGTACTCGAACACCTCCACCGCTGCTTCCCACTCGCCGTCGTCGACGCGCCGACGCGCCAGCGCCGCGAACCAGTTGCTCGTCAGAACCTCCGACTGAGACGCGCCCTGCTCGAGGCCCTGCGCGCGGACCCACTCGACGATCTCGCGCGCCAGCGCCCACTGCCGCGTGCGCCCCACGCCCACGAGCACAGACTTGTACCCGTCGAGGCACATGTCGCCCTTGACCTGCTCCAGCAGAGCCGCCGCGGGAACGCCGCGCGCGTGATTCTGCAGGAGCTGCAGCATCAGGCGAGACAACATGTGCTCGTCCAGCGGCTTGGCGCCCACCACGAAATCGTCCGCGCGGCCGCCCGCCGCGGCGGCGCGCTTGAACGCCTCCGTCTCGGCGTCCTTGGCCGCCTTCCAGGCGGCGTAGTCGTCGCGCGCGGGGCCGGCCGAGCCGGGGGGGTCCACGGCGTCGGGGTCGACCGCGGGGCGCGGAGACGCGCGCCCCGACCGCCGCCGGAATCCGCGACGACGACTCGTCGCCGGCAGCGCGAAGGCACGCGGCGGGAGCACGCGCGACGCGCCAGACGGGCCGCGTGACGACGGTGCGCTAAGCGGCGGCGCGAAGCGCGAGGCTATCACGAGAGACATGCGCTCGAGGTCGAGGTCGGGGTGGCGCGCGCGTCTCGAAATGCGAAGGGCTGAAAGAACCGCCGCCCCGAAAAACGCGCGAGTAAAAAAAGTTTTGAAAGCTGAAAGAGACGACGGGATAGGTCACGTCATCTCCACCCCGGCTCTTCTCGGCTCTTCTCTGGCCCTGCTGTCTCTCCTCCCCTCCAGCACTCGTCCCCAGCCCGCCAAACCTCGCCGCGGGTACGTCGCGAACGCGAGCGCCGTCACGAAGAGCGTCCCCGCGCCCCACAGCGCGTACAGCCGCGACGCGCGACCTTCGTTCGTCAGTCGCGGGATGGAATCCCGGGGATCCCGCGCCGCGCCTCCCGGTCTGAAACCCCCAAACCCGCCCCCGTGCTGCGGCGCGGCGACGCGCGCCTCGGCGTCGCGAGCGTCTTCGTAGTCCTCGTCGTCCGCGGCGAACTCGTGCGCGGAGCTCTGGTCGACGTCCGCGCCGACGCGCTCTTCGCGGCCGAAGGTCTCGCCCGTCGCGGGGCGCGTATGAGAGCTCAGTTCGTCCTTCGCGCGCGACGCGCCGCCCGCGCCGCCCGCCTCGCCGCGTCGCGACGCGTCGTACGTCCACCCCCTGGCGGGAACGACCGCGTCGCTTCGAGCGTCGAAGCGCTCGCCCAGCCAGACGCGGTGTAAGGACGCGTCCCCTCGTTCGCGGTCGCCTGTTTCGGTCACGAAGAGCGAAACCCCGCGTCCCCAGGCGCGCGCGCCGCCGACGCCGCCGCCGACGACGTCGACGGCGTGCGGCGTCTTCGCGAACGGCAAGTCCCATCGAGCGATCCGGCGGGTCGCCCGCGAGCCCGCGCCCCCGTCGTCCCACACCGCGAGCAGACGCGTCGTGGACGACGACCCGGAAGGGAATTTAAACGTTCCTTCTTCGCCGCGGGTCCACGTCAACGCGTAAAAGCCGGACATGCCGTCGTCCTCCGCCGAGAGCGTCGCGACGTGGTAAACGTAGCCGTGCTCGCCGAAGTCGTGCGTCGCGAGCAGCGCGCCGTCCAGGCCGTGCTCCGTGACACGCGCGCGCTCGCGATCAGCCACCACCAGCCGCCCGCGCCGGAAGTCGAGGGCGATCGAGTGCGGGACGTCGAAACCGACATCTTCTTCGACGGAGCCGGTCGCGGTCGCGGTCGCCGTCGCCGTCGCCGTCGCGGTCGCGTTCGCGGTTTCGCCCTTTTTCCCGCGCCCTGCGCCCCACTCGTCGACGAACGCGCCGTCCGCGTCGAAGCGCGCGACGCGGTCGTTGCAGTACCCGTCGCTGACCCAGAACGTGCCGTCCTGCGCCACCGCCACGTCCGTGGGCATGCAGAACCCGGAAGGGTCCGCGTCCGCGGAAAAGTCGCCCCGCGCGCGGCGCGTCGGCGCGGGCGGTCTCTCGCCGTTTTCCCAGACTCCTTCGCCGATTCCGGCGCCGCCGTACGTCGCGACGCGCGAACCGTCCGTCGCGTCGTACCGGATCACGACGTGCGCGCCGACGTCCGTGACCCAGACGTCGCCGTTCGGCGCGAGGGTCAAGCCGTGCGGCATGTAGTGCTCGTTCGCGCCGAACTCGCGCACGATCGCGCCCGTGGTGAGACACACGCGCGCGACGGTGGGCTCGGCGATGGGCGCGCCGTGCGTCGTCGCGAAGTTCTCGTCGAACGACCCGCCGCCCCAGACGCGCGAGCCGCGGTGGAACACCCAGATGTGCCTCCCGTCCGGCTCGAACGCCACGCCGCCCACCTGTCCGATGGACGGAGGCCACCCACCAACGGGTTCCAGATTCGCGCTCGGTGGACGGAGCGCGTCCGGAGCGTGTGCGAACGTCGGAGGAGGCACGACGAACGCGCCGATCGTTCGCGCCGCGACGAGGGGTTCTTCAGAGCTCTGAAAAAACGCGGAGGCTCCGCGGGGGCTCTCGAAGTCAAACTTCGAGCGCCCGCCGCCTCCCGTCGCGCTTCCCGTGCACGAGGCGTACCTGGGCTCCTCCGCGTGCACCATCAAGTAGAGGTTGCACATCTCGTCGCCGTGCCCCCAGCCCGCGCGCGTCGGCGCCGCGCGGTCGGAGGTGTCGAAGACGCACGTCACGCGCAGCGCGTCGCCCGGCGCGATGTCGAAACCGCCCTTTTTTTGCGCGCGGGCGGATTCGTTTTTCGAGCCGTCATTCGCGCCCGCCACCACCTCGAACAGCTGCGGGAGCTGCGGGTCGCGCGACGCGAGCTTGATGGGCACCGGGCGAAACGGTATCGCGTGCGGTGTCGTCGCCGACGACGCCGACGACGCCGACGACGCCTCGAACCCGCGGCCGGCGACGGCTTTTTCCAGAAACACCTCCGTCCCGAGCGCGTGCGTGTGCACGCGGAAGGCGTACGCTTCGAGCGGCGCCGAGTCGACGTACGAGCACACAGTCTTGACCTCCGTCCTGCGCTCGCGCGGCGGCAGCACGAAGCCCTGCGCGTACGCCAGCACGGACATGAAGCGCCTCGGAACGCCCGGCTTCAAGTGGACCGTCACGCCGCTCGTCGCGGGCGAGCCGGCGACGCCGGCGAACTTTTCCAGGTAGTGCGTCTCCAGCACGAGCGTCCGGAACCCGGAGCCGCCGCCAACGCGGAACCCGATGCCGTCCGGGAGGCTGAGGTCGGGCGCGTCTTTTCCCCAGCCGAAGATGAACGGCTCGGGGTCGTCCCCGGCGCAAACCGCGCCGCGCGGCTGCCCGCCCCCGCCGGCGCTGAACATGCCTCCCTCGCGCGTGCGCAGGGTCGGCGAGGCGGCGCCGGAGCACCCGAACAGCAGCATGTGGTGCACCACCTTCGCCGAGGCGCGCGGCTCGAACCGGTGGATATAGTGATCCCCGTCCGGCATCGCGACCGAGGCGTACGTGTACGTGTCCGCGCGCGTGGCGACCGCGTCCCGCGTGGCCAACGAGACGGGGATGGAGGTCGAGCCGTCGTCGTCCGCGGACGCGGGCGCGGCGACGATCGCCGCGAACGCGACCAGCGCGAGCGACGGCCACGGCAAACGACGCGACGCGCGACGAGACCGCATCCCAGCCGCCGGGGGTGCGTGCGCACGTCCCATCCGGCTCCGAGGCGACGCCTGCCCTCGAAGCACCCGCACGTCCCTCCACAGCGCGCCCGCGCGACGCGCCGTGAGGTGTGTCGCCTGGGAAGGACCGACGCGACGGGCTTTCCAATCTCGAACGCGCGTCGGTATTTTTATTTACTCCACGAGCGAGTGAACGTCTAAAACTTCACCTTCTACGTCTCACTGCGGCTCGTGATCCGTTCTCGGCCATGCCACGCCCCTCAGCCTCAACCCCAGCTCGACGTACGGCCCCTCTCGCGCCTGCTTGGTCATGGCCGCCCTGCCGCTGCTGCTGGGCAGCACCCAGACCTCCGTCGCGCCCTCGCCTTTGGCGCGGAACGGCCACCCGGGAGGCAACGCGTCGGGGTCCTGCTTCCCCGTCTCGATTCGCTTCGGCACGCGGTCGAACAGCTGGCCGTACTGGCGCTTCCCCGCGAACGCCACCACCGCGGGGCCGTATCCTCTCTCCGCGGCGCGCGAGGAGGCCTCCACGGTAAAAGACCGTGTCTGTTCGGGGTCGCAATCGGGACTCTCTCCGTTCGAAAGGCGTTCGGCGGCGGCGACACGGCACAGGTGGCCCCTCAGCCGCGCATAAAGGTCCGCGCGCCACGCGAGCATAGTTTTCCGGTCGTACTTGGCGGCGTCGTTCCCGGGGACGGTCCCCGCATCCGTGAACCCGATCCCCAGCTCGTGCTGCAGCCGGGGACAGTCCTCGGCGGTCCAGTCTTTCGGGATGATCTCGCCGGTCACGAGCAGACGCCAGAAGTTGTTGCTCGGGTTGCTGTAGCTGAACCCAGACATCCAGCTGTGGTCGGAGGGGTTGTGTCCGCACACCAGCAGCCTCAGGGCGCGCTCGCGCGTGTGCGCGCACGGCGTGCGCGCCGCCTCGCACGCCGCGCACACGGGCGCGTACCGCTCGCGCCAACGCGCGGGCGCGGGCGCGACGAACGCCTCGCGGCGCACTTCGAGAGGTGGCGCGTCCGCAGACGGATCTTCCTTCGCGGCGACCACCACCTCGGCGCGGCCTCCCCACTTTGCCGCGCGCTTGGGGCTAGGCGTGACCGGCGAATCCCCCGGACGCTTCCCCGGGGACGACGAGATGCGCCCCGAGAACCTGAAGCTCTCGAACGACAGCATGTCGTCGCGGAGACGCGCGGGGCGATGTAAGGTAGACGTCGACGACGATGTTCCGGATCGTCCGTCTTGACTGACGAAATGCTAATATTTGGTCATTTTCACAACGCGGACTATGGTACTTCATCTGCTCCCCCCCCCATCGCCGCAGCAGCCGCCGCCGCGCGCACGTGCTGCTGCGCGCGGTACACGCCGTCGGACACGCGCAGCGCGCCGTTCGCCGCGGCCAGCGCGCGCGCGGTCTCGTACAGCGCCGTGTCCAGCGAGTTGGTCCCGGAAAACTTTTCGCGCAACAGCCGCATCTCCGCCTCGTCGACGCCGAGCCGGGCGTAGTCAATCTCGTGCACGTGCCCCAGCGGCTGGCCGGGTTTCGTGGGGGCGTCCACGTTCGCCTCCTGACCCGGTCTCTCCGTGGTCAGAGGCGCCTTCGCGGCAGCGGCCGCTCCGGCAGTCCCGTCCTCACCCGCCGACGACGCCCGCGCCGCGGAGGAGGGCCCCCCCCGCGCCTTCGCCGCCTTCGCCGCCGTCGCCGCCGTCGCCTTCGCCTCGCGCGCCTCCGCCCTCCGCGCCTCGCGGCGGCGCGCGATCCTCTGCTCGGCGGTGCCCAGCTTCGCGTCGCCCTCGATCGCCGCGGCGAACCCCGCGGCGAACCCCATGTCCCGCCTCTTCGTCTCGCGCCCCTCCGCGGCGGCGACGCCGGGCGCGACGCCGGGCGCGTCGCCGTCGCCCGACGCCTCGGCGTCGAAAAAGGCGAGGAACGCGTTCTTCTGCAACTCGAGGTCTTCGATGGTGGCCACCAGGTCGAAGCTCTTCGCGAGGATGCGCTTGGCGGCGTCCAGCGCGTCGCGCGCGACGTCTTCGCGCGCCGCCATGTCCGGCGGCAGTCGGGCGTTTTCGCGCTGCGAGTTGAGCAGGAAAAAACGCAGCTGTTCGTCGCCGAGGTACGTGCCCGACCCGGTGCCGGTGATGCGGTGGAACACCTCGTTGCTCACGTCTCTTTCGACGGGCTCGCGGAACGTGGTGCTGGCCATGAACTGGCACCCAATCGCCTCCGCGCGCGCGCGCAGCCGCGCTAAGCGCTTCTCCATGCCGAGCATGCCGAACCTTCCCCAGTGGTGCGCGATGAGCTTTTTCCCGGGCTTCAACAACGCCTGCGGCACCACGAACTTCTCCCAGTGATCCTCCGAGGACTGGTGCTCCCAGTACCACAGCGTCTTGTTCTCCTTCGGGACGTACTTGGTGGCCTCGTACCGCAGCAGCTCAACCTCGGGCAGGTGGCCGAAGTACTGCACCAGAGACCCGCCGCCGGTCTTGGGGATGTGGTAGTAATACCCGATCTTACACGCCTCCTCGCCGTCGCGCGCGGCGGTGGGAAAAACACCCTCCCCGCGCGTTTTCGCGGCGTCGTCGCGCGAAGCGAGGGAGGCGCCCGTGGGCCACGTCGCGGCGTCGCCGACGCCCTCGCCCAGCGCCGCGCCGGGGAGGGCGTAGCCGCCGAGGCTGGTCGCGACCCCGGCCGCGTCGCCCCGCGCGACGGCGACCACCGCGCCGACGACCAGCGCGGCGACGAGTGTGGCAGAGACCGAGACCGATCGACGCGAGGAGGGGCCGAGCGAGCCGGAAGGGGCGCCCGACCCGCCCGACCCGCCGTCGCGCGCACGCACGAGCAGAGGCACGCGCTGCGCCTCGCTTTCAGCGCACGAGAGCGAACGCGTCGCCATCCCGTTCTACCGCGGCGAACGCACGGGGCGCGCACTCGCAGTGACGAGATGCGTGCAAAGGTGTTACGAGAAAAACAACATCGCGACTTCGGCTGTTCGGGCGACATGATACTTTCCAGATTTTTGTCACTACATGTACGTGTACCATGGTTCGAGGGGTAGTTTACGGTTCGTAATTCGACCCCACACAAAAACGCACCATTCTCGGAATGGATAAGCGCTTTTCAGGTGGACACGTCTTCCTCGACGCGCCATTCCTGTCGGACTCACACCAACACACACACGAACGTTATAATGTCTGCCATGACCACCATGTCCGCGGCCTTCTGCGTGAAGGCCCCCGTCGCCACCAAGGCTTCCGCCAAGGTTCGTGTCCTCGCCGCGCGTCTCACGCCCCGATGCCGCGCCGCGCGACGCCGGCATCGGAACTTTTTCCGCTCGCGGAAGCGGCGGCCAAATGCCGGACCCGTCGCTGACCACCCATCCCCCGTTCCGACCTCAGGTTGCGTACGGCGCCCCCGTCAAGGCGTTCAAGGCCTCCGCCTTCTCCGTCAAGGCGGCCCGCCGCACCGGTGTCGTCGCCATGTCCGCCGCCACCGACGACATCATCGAGAAGATGAAGGGTCTTACCGTGAGTGCTCGCTCGTCACGCTTTTCTTTGGGGTTTAGGTTTCGCGCGCGACGCGCCCGCCGGCGAGCGACCGCGCGCACGACCGCGATGCGACGCGCGACCGCGCAACGGGCCGGGCGCGTCGTGTGCGTACGTACGCGTCGTCCCGCCGCGTTCGCCGCGCGTCGCACCGCGCCGGTCTCGCGCCCGTCTCGCGCCCACGCCCGGCGATGCGCGCGCGTCCGCCGAACCCCAACCCTCAAACCCTGAAAAAGGCGCTTTATCCGATGCGCGCGCCGCGACGACTCAACGCCGGACCCGCGCCGACCGCACGATCACGGGACGACACGCGCGTTCGCTGACCCTTTACTCGTGCCCTCTCCCCCCCTGAACCCTGTGTTTTGACCGCCACAGCTCCTCGAGGCTTCCGAGCTGGTTTCCCAGATCGAGGAGACGTTCGGCGTCGACGCCTCCGCCCCCGCGGGCGGCGTGGTGATGGCGGCGGGCCCCGGCGGCGGCGAGGAGTCGGCGGCTGAGAAGACCGAGTTCGACCTCGTCATCACCGACGTCGACTCCTCCAAGCGCATCGCGATCATCAAGGTTGTCCGCTCGCTCACCTCGCTCGGCCTCAAGGAGGCGAAGGACGCCGTGACCAACCTCCCCTTCACCATCCTCGAGGGCAAGACCAAGGCTGAGTGCGAGGAGGCGACCAAGACCCTCGAGGAGGGCGGCGCCAAGTGCGAGATGAAGTAAATCGCTCCAATCTCTTACGCTAGTTTTTCTTAAATCTGCTAGGGGGGGTTCGCGCGCCGCGCGCCACGAGCGGCGCGCGAAGCGAGGGGCGTCGAGGAACACGAGGGACCCATTTAGTCTCTTGTAAGACGAAACGCTCCGCGACGCGGTTCGCACTGATGATTTCCGTTGCCGCCTCTCCCCGCGCGGGGCGCGTATTTTCTTCCCCGCGCGCGCGGCCTCGCTCGCGAGCGAGTCGCGTTCACGCCTCGTCTTCGAGCTCGCAGCGCAGCTCCTCGAGCGCGTCGTTTATCCCGCGGACCGCGTCCTCCAGCTCCCGCGTCGCCTCCGCGACGGCGCCCTCGAACTCGGCCCGCGTCGGCTCAGCTGCGCGCGCCGCCTGGGCGCACGCGCACGCGGCAGCTTCGCCGTGCACGTCGCACGCCTTGCGGAAGTTGCCGTTGGCGAAGGACGGCGCGGCGACGCTGGGCGGCGGTCTCGCTGCCGCCGCGAACGAAGCCTCTCTGCGCTCGAGCTCGGCCATCTCCTCGTCCGTCGCTTCGTCCGTCTCGCGTTGCCAGCTCCACGCGTTTTCGAGCGCGCGCTTGCGCAACACCTGCAACGCGCACGTCATGTTGAGCTTGGTTTTTTCCCCCATCTGCGCGACGCGGACGCACGCGGCGGGCGCTTCTTTCCCAGCCGCCTTCAACGCCTCTTCCAAGGCGATCGCCTCGAGCGAGCACGACGCGAACTCGGCGGTGATCTCCCGACACGTCTCGCTGAATGTCACACCGTCCGCGGCGCCGCGCGCGTGTCGTCGGAAAGACTCGTCGAAGGCACCGTACGCCGCGGCGCGTCGCTCCTGGATCTGGAAGAAACGCCGGATCAGCTCCGCGGGGGTTCCGGAGACCGGCGGGAGAGTCGGTCGCGGTCGGGACGCCTGAGGTTGCTCGTTCGGGTCGCTGCGAAACGTTTTCGGAGCGCGAGGATGGAGCGCGGGGATGGAGCACGTCAGAGGGAAGCGGAGGGCGAGCACCGTCGCGGGGAGATCTGCGCGAGGAAGAAGCGAGCGAGATCGCGGCGGGAGGGTACGGTCGAGAGAGGAGACCTCGAAGCGCGCGCAAGGGAAGACTCACGCGGGAACCGTCACCCAATCGTCGTCTGCATCGCTCGCGGTCGTCTCCACGGCGGTCATCGCGCCGCGTCCTCGCGAGTGGCGGACGAAGCGCCTCGGGTGCCGAGTCGTATTTTTCGTCTCGCTGGTGTCACAAACAGCCTTGACTCGTGAAAAGCGTCAGTGCGGCGCGCGCCGCGCTCGCGGCGATGGCGGGCTCGGGTTCGGACGGTCTGGCGGAGCTCACGACGGAGGAGCTCGCGGACCTG
>MDSV01143040.1_pt1 | contig 14775 bp, 9 predicted proteins | sample 810851 | NCBI WGS metagenome assembly MDSV01 (sample SAMN05326640, study PRJNA326480) | marine metagenome | isolation source: seawater | place: Atlantic Ocean: North East | collected 2012 | reverse complement strand
TATTTGAACAGTAACTGCTTCGCCATCTGTTTGATTATTATTCCTTGAGAGATTTGATCTATTATTATTTTTCCAATAAGCAGGAAGTACATAGTGGTGATTATTTAAATAATAACCTGCTAAATACACATCGCCACCAGAGCTTACAGCAATACCTGAAGCTCCATGATCCCCATTTCTAGGGGAATTATCATACTTAACTCCATTTTTCCAGTAACATGAGTAAGCACCACTCATCCCATCAGCATGAGAATAATATCCCCCTACATACACATCACTATTATGCACAATAATTGACTGAGCTTCACCCTCAAATCCAGGGAGATCGTTTTGGGTTATGTTTTGTCCATCAACCATCCAATAGTGGGCTTTAGAACCGTAGGTATATCCACTGACAAAAATTTTACCATTGTTAACTGTTATATCGCTTGCAAAAGAATTTACATTGATAGAGTTTTTTTGTCCATTGACCCAATAAACTGCCCCTTCAGTCTCAGATGTCCCAGATATAAAAATATCTCTACCTGGTATTTTCTGAGGACAATCGCTACAAATATTCGGAGCTAAATTTGGGTCGTTATTTACCCCTGGACTATTATCTGACAATGGATCAGTTCCATCTATTTGTTCTTGCTGATCTGAAACGCCATCATCATCAGTATCACTATCTAGAGGATCGGTGCCAACAATCTGTTCCTCTTGATCAGTAATACCATCTCCATCATCATCTGGATCCGCATTATTTCCACTACCATCATTGTCTGTATCAGTAGTTTCGTCTGGGTCCTCTGGAAAAGCATCTTGTGTGTCAGGGGTTCCATCATTATCATCATCAGTATCAATACTATTGTTTACTCCATCATTATCGGTGTCTTCATGTGCATGAAGATTTCCCTCAAGATTAACTATTGATGAATTAACATCCTCAATGATTACATCAAGCTGGTTAACTTGGTTTAAAAGATTGTTCAAATCTCCAGATAAGTCACCAGACTGTTCGATCATCTCCCCTACATACTCTGAGATAGTTTCTAAATTTTCTTCTAGGCTGTTTACGTCAGTAATTGCATCCTCTAACAAATCAGAATTTTGAGAAATAGCATCATCATTTTGAGAAATTTCGTCAGTTAAATTAGAAGTAATCCTCTTTTGTTCTATAATTTCCTCAGTCAAAACAGAGATTCTCTGACTTAGACTATCTATTTGATTTCTAAGAGCTAAATTATCAAATTGTAAATCATCAAATGTTTGACAACTATTGTTTAGAATTATAAAAACTCCAATTAAAGAGAAGCAAATAACCCTATTAAAATAATTAATATTCATACCAAAATTATTTAATCCCATAAAAATAAACTTAATATATTATTTCTTTTGATGGAGGATATTTTTTTTATTTGTATAAAATATCCGGATTGAAAAAAATATTATCTTTTTATGTGGCTTTTACCTTTTCCTTTTCTTGGTCTCAAATCCCAGTATACAACCTAGATAAAATAGAAAATGATTATATCTTCTATAACATTGTAAAAGTCAATGATAATATCTTCTTTGGGACTGATAGAGGGATAGTAACACTAGATGAAAACAAGAATTTAGTTGTCTATAATTCGAACATCAAAGGAGCCATTGATTCAGAACTAAAATCTAAAAATCTAAAAATTAGATTTAAAACTCCTCCCATTAATATACCTCTATCAGTTTATAAAAATAGTGTTACAGACTATTTTCAAAATAATCAAGATTACTTCATCATATCAAGAGGGCAATTATTAATTTTTAAATTCAATACATATTCCTATCAGGCAATCCAAAATGTAAAAAGTATTTCAAAAAATTATATTGGAACAAATGATGGGGTTTATAAAAATAATTCTCTAGTTCCCTTATCAAGATATTCGGGAGGGAAGGTAATAGAATATGAAAACGTAACTCTTATTTGTAATGATGGGTTAATTCAAAAAAGTGGTCATGAAGAAACTATATTATATGACTACATAAATGAGAAAGGGAAATATGGTAAAATAAATGATGCTTTTATTATTAATGAGAAGAATTATCTCATAATTTCTGAAAAGGGAATTTATTATTATAACAAAAATCAATTTAGCCTAATATTTCCCACAGTTAAATCTCAAATTATCCCCGCTAGAAGAGTGTCAAAAAGTGGATACAATGATAATTCAGAGTTTTTATTTGTTTATGAAAAAGACCTTATACAAATTAATTTAGATGACTCATCTACAATAAAAAAGTTCAACTTTAAAACTAATATTGTCGATTTAATAATTAACAAAAATGAAATATATGCTATAACAAAGGGGGGGAAAATGCTAATTATTTATAACAATTTAATTGAAGGTAAAACTCTAAAGGAGGTGCAGTTAAATCATAATGTACATTCAATTGAAAGTTTTAAAGATTTTATTTTATTGACCGCAGATAATGGCTTATCGATTTATGATACTATTGATCAAATACTATACCCAAATCTTTTAAAGGATCATTTAACTAAAGGGGCAATCTATTCTAATGACACTATTTTTAAAATTGGAGGTCCTCACGGTATCTATACTTATGACGATAAAATCGAACAATTAATAAAATTTAATGCTCAAAAAATATTTTCTGGAAAAGATGAAAGTTTAAATTCTAAATATTTTGTATTAATTATTTATTCAATAATAATAGCTTTAATACTAATACTTTTCATTAGAGGAAAAACCCAAACAACAAATTATTCAAATGAGGAGCTGATTGAAAAAATCAAAAACTACATTGACAAAAATCTAAGTGCCGTTTCAGTCCAATCAATCAATGAAAATTTCAAAATTAATAACAGCGCAATTTATCATTTTGATAATCAGTTCAGACCTGGTGATTACATTAAAAAAAGAAGGATTGAGGTAACAAAAGGTTTGATAAAAGAAGGGGCATCATTAGAAAAAATTTCGAAAATCTCAGGTTATTCAATCTCTTATATTAGACGTAAATTCTAATTGTTAAAATTAATAACCTCTATAGCATACACTTGATTAAAAAGATTTCAATAGTAAGTTAATTTAAAAAGTTTAATAATGATTGCAAGGATATTCGATAAAAGTAATTTGAGGTCATTATTAATTTTTTTCCTGTTATCCTTTTTAATTATACTATTTATTAATTTATGTAAAAGTGGTGGTTCTTTTACTTATGACAAGTTAATTTCATCAATTCTATTCTGTAGTTTTTTTGTTTTTGTAATTTATTTATTTATAAAACTTGGTGATGGAGGGTCTTCAAATATATTCTTCAAAGGGATTCACCTTGTTTCATTTCCAATAGTTTGGCTTTTTTATCCGCATGGCCCAGGTCTAGTGACTCAAAAAATATTTATTGGTATTTTACTGATTTGCATGAAATATAATTTTATTCAAGCTATTCATAGTAATAAAAATGTATCTAATATTTTTTACTATTCATTAATCACTTCAGTTTTGATAAAATTTAATGACATTTTTGTCCTATTTCACTTACTTTCAATTTGGATTTTTTTGAATAGAAATTATTACGATATAAAATATTTATTAGGACTTCTTATTCCAATAATTTTTGTGCCATCAATATTCTACCTAATTAATCTATTTTTACCCCCGTCTGCAATTTTAGTTTTTGATAATGCCATTAATATTAATATAATTGATTTCAATTCTCAATTAAACAGAAATTGGATTTGGTTTGGATTAATGTTAATTGCTGTTTGGGTTACAATATTTAGAAGGCCTAGCAGAAAAATATTTATAAATTCTCCAGATCATGAATCAAGATTTATTTTTATGTCTTTTTGGTTTTATCTATCTGTATTAATTGGAATATTAGGGTTACAAATAGGTGAAGGGAGATGGTTGTTGAGTTTTATTCCAATTGCGTATTTTTTTGGAATATTTCTTGAAAACATAAAATCAGATCATACAAAGGACTTTATAATTGTCTTTTCAATCCTTGGAATGATGTTATTTAAATTAATTGATTTCAACATTATTTTAATTTAGATTTTAAAAAGTCTTATTTCCCTGGCCAATCCCAATTTATTAAGTCATCACTCCAAGCAATCCCAATTGAGGAATTCTTGTCAAAACCCCCCTCTTTTTCTTTTTTTGGCCCAGAACCGTGAAAAAACATTATGTATTTTCTAAATTTTTTTATTTTTCTTAAATCAACTACTGTTCCAGCTGTAATTCTACCCTTGGCCCAATTCCATTTTTCTTGACCTAAGGTGATTAGTTGGCCCCAATCAGTCCAATTAACTAAATCATTTGATCGCTTAATTCCAATACCATTAGAAGGAGAATGAAATAATATGTATTCATCTTTTTGATTCAATACACATACATTCTCTCCAGACTTTGTGTTTGCGAAAAAAGTCCAATTTACAAAGTCATATGAGTAAGACATACTAACTCCATTTTGCTTATAAAAACACCACCATTTTCCTTTTTCATTATTATCCTCAACAAAATAGGGATCAATCATTCTTCCCATTTCACTAACAGGAATGCTTGGTCCTTTTACCTTTAGTATTTCTGGGTACGACCAATTTTTAAGATCAGTGCTTTTCATCATAAAAATTCTTGCATCCTGAGAGCCATAACGAACTTTTTCATCCGATCTATGATTTGGACGGGGATAACTCTGTAAACACAAAATCCATTTCCCATTCTTTCGAATTATGTTTCCTGGACTTGAGAAATTTAATGACTGATTTTTAGGAGTGATTATTTTTATTTGACTCCAGTTTTTAAGATCTGAAGAATCACTGGTGGCTGTATAAGAATAAATTTTACCTTCTTGGGTCTTGACTAGAGTAAAAAAAAGATGGAAGCTGTCATCGAAAAATAAAACAGCAGGATCCCTAAATGCAGTTTTTTTATCTCCACTAAAAATAATTGGAGAAGCGATTTGATCAAGAATCTTGATTTGAGCTGTTAAAAAAACTATTTGAAGTTGAAAAAAAGCAATTATTAACAAACTAATAAATTTCATAAGTGTAATTTTTTTGGAAAAAAAGTATAAAAAGTGTTTAAAGATTGGTTTTAAGGTATTTATACGTGAATTATTTTGTTTTATTCCCACCAATTTATTATTTATAATAATAATAAATTAGACTTTTTTTAACATTTTTTTAATAGTTTATTATGCATGCATTATTTTTTATTAATTTGCAGAGTATATAAAAATCACGTGATGAAAAAATTAATGACAATTTGTACGTTACTTTCGTTCATAATTGTTAGTGCACAAGCCACGATATCTGGTCTGGTGCAAGACAATGATGGACTAAGTTTACCGGGCGCCTCGATAGTAAATGAGGCTAATGGTGAATCAACTGTATCAGACTTTGATGGAAATTTTACTATCCAGGCTGAGGAGGGAGACATTCTTAGTATAAGTTTTGTGGGATATTCAGTTAAAAATACTGAAGCTATTTCGGGTGGTATGACCATTCAATTGGAGCCAGACACCAATCTTGATGAGATTGTAGTCACCGCTCTTGGTATATCCAGAGCTAAGAAATCTTTAGGTTATGCAGTTCAAGAAATCTCAGGAGATGAGGTAGAATCTTCAAAGGAGGCTAGCTTCATTAGTTCTCTGTCAGGAAAAATTTCTGGTCTAGACATCCGTAAAAGTAATAGTCTGGGAGGATCTGTTAACGCAGTCATCCGAGGGTATAGCTCTCTTACGGGCAACAATCAGGCTCTGTTTGTTGTTGATGGGATTCCAATTAGTAATGCTAATTTGAATGACTCCAGTGTAGCTGGCGGAAGTGGAGGTTTCGACTACGGTAATGCAGCATCTGACATAAACTCAAATGATATTGAATCAATTTCGGTATTAAAAGGAGCTTCTGCTGCTGCATTGTATGGATCAAATGCAACAAACGGTGTGATTTTAATCACCACCAAAGGGGGCAAGAAAAGAGATGGAATTGGTGTGACCATAAATCATACTACTACATTTAGTTCTTATGACAAAGACACTTTTCCAACCTATCAATACTCCTATGGAGCAGGTTATGGTGCATATTATGGATGGGATGGATATTTTGACGAGGTTGATGTTAATGGAGATGGAGTAAACGATAAATTAGTTCCAGTTGGAGAAGATGCCAGTTTTGGAGGAAAGTTAGACGGTTCTCTAGTTTACCAATGGAACTCTCTATTTCCTCAATTATCCACATATCAGCAAGCTACTCCTTATAGTGCTCCAGCCAATGGGGTTGATTATATATTTGTAAACGGACTTGCTAATGTTACTTCTATTAACCTTGACGGAGGAAATGAAACAGGTAACTATCGATTTGGATACACAAGAGACGATAGAACAGGTATTCTCCCTAATAGTGGAATAACTAAAGACTTAATCGATTTATCTGCAGACTTTCAGTTAAGTGATAAATTATCTTTTAACTCTAAGATTTCATTTATTAAGCAAAACGGTTTGGGAAGGTATGGAACCGGTTATGACGATTTTAATGTCGTTAGAGGTTTAAGGCAATGGCATCAGGTAAATGTTGATATGAAAGAACAAGAAGATGCTTACAAACAAACGGGTCTAAACATAACATGGAACCCAAATTCAGCATCTGATACAACTCCTCATTACTTTGATAATCCTTATTTTCAGCTTTACGAAAATTATTCTGAGGATTTCAGAAAAAGAACATTTATTGCTTCAGAATTAAAATATGAGGTAAATGATTGGATTAATGTTCTAGGAAGGTTTGGTCTTGATTCAACAAATGATCAACAGGAAGAAAGATCAAATATTGGTAGTATTGTACCATCTTTTTACTCAAAATACACCAGATCTTTTGAACAATATGATTACACTGCCATGGTAAACTTTAACAGAGAGCTTACCGATCAAATCAAATTAAGTGGAATTATAGGTTATAATGTTTTATCCAAAAATTTCAATTCAACAAACGCGAGTACTACTGGAGGCCTTGTTGTCCCAGGTGTATGGTCACTAAGTAATTCAGTTAGTAATATTAGTCCACCGAGTGAGAGTGCAGGTCAAATAAGAAAAGAAGGAGCATTTGCTCAGTTAACTTTTAGTTACGGCGACTTTTTGTATGTTGATGGAACTTTCAGAAATGACAAATCCTCTACCTTACCTGAAGACAATAACACCTATCAGTATCCATCAGTTTCAGCCAGTTTTATAGCCAGTGAATTTTTAGATTATTCTTGGCTATCATTTGCAAAATTGCGTTATAACTTTGCTGAGGTTGCAAACGATGCAGGAGCCTATCAAATTTTGAATACGCCTAGTGCAGGTTCACCATTCGGTAATAAACCTATGTATTATTTTTCTGATACCTCAAAAAATCCTGGACTTCGACCAGAGTCTACTACAGAAACAGAATTTGGGATTGAAGCAAGATTTCTTGGAAATAGAATGGGTGTAGATATTGCTATTTACAATAGAAAAACGATTGATCAAATTTTACCCGCACAAGTTTCCACTGCATCTGGTTTTAATCAGAGATATGTAAATGCAGGGGAAATGGAAAACAAAGGGGTAGAGATGTCGGCTTTTATAGCTCCAATTAGAACAAATGATTTCGAATGGAATGTTAATTTTAACTGGACTAAAAACAAGAATATGGTTGTTAGTCTTTTTGAAGATGGGGAAAACATCTTATTATCTTCTCAATGGGCTTCAGCTGTTAATGCCAGAAAAGGTGAACCTTTTGGAACTATTACTGGAAACAATTTTGAGTTTGATAGTGCAACAGGAAAAAAAGTGGTAGGTTCCAATGGGAAATACAAAACTACTTCATCTATAACAGAAATTCTTGGGAATGTCCAACCTGATTGGATTGCTGGTCTTAGTAATAATTTCAAGTACAAGAATCTTTCACTCGGCTTTTTAATTGATATAAGACAAGGTGGAAATGTTATGTCTTGGGATTATGCTTTTGGAGCAGCCACAGGACTTATTGCTGAAACTGCTGGCACCAATGATAAAGGAAATCCAGTTAGAGATGCCGTTGCCGATGGTGGTGGAATTCTTCTACCTAACACTGTAAATGAAGACGGTTCTGAAAACACTACATATGCATCTGCAGGTTCTTATACTACGCCAATAGGGTATTACGGGAGTAGAAATATTGCACAATTTGTATATGATGCTTCATTTATCAAACTCAGAGAGTTGACCGTTGGATATGATGTTCCAAAAAGTTATTTAGATCAATTTGGGATACAGAAAATGTCTGTTGGTCTTGTTGGAAGAAACCTTTGGATCATTGATAAGCATACTCCATACACTGACCCAGAGGCCAGTCAAAGTGCTGGTAATTATTCTCAAGCGATTCAGATCGGTGCTCTGCCGGCAGTTAAGGACTTGAGTCTTAACGTAACTTTAAATTTCTAAGAAAATGAAAAAGCTATTTATATTTATTTTAACCGTAACTTTTTTAACATCTTGTACAGAAGACATCCAAGATTTTAATATTAATCCTAAAGTTGCAACATCCGCACAAGCTGCTCATCTGTTCTCATATAGTCAATATAACCTTGCTAAACAAATTGCAAATTATGACTATAACCATAACGTGAGTGTTTTTTGGGCAAATTATGCAACACAAACCACATACATCCAAGAATCCAGTTATAATGCTGACGATAGAGATGTGGGTGGAAATATGTTTGACAACATATATACCGAATGCCTATACGAATTAATGAAGGCTCGAGATATCATTAATTCAAAGGAAGTAACTGCTGCTGAGACTCCTTTAAAAAACAACAAACTGGCCATGATAAAGGTTCTTGAAGTTTATGCCTACCAATATTTGGTAGACAGCTTTGGTAATATTCCTTTTACAGAAGCTTTGGATGTCGAAAATGCTACACCTATATATGATGACGCTGCTACTATTTATACTGCTATTATAGCTGATCTTCAAGCTGCAGCATCAAGTTTTGATGTTTCGGCTGGAGCTGGATCTTTTGCAGACGCTGATATCATTTATGGTGGAGATATAGCAAAATGGAAAAAATTTGCATATACACTTCACCTAAAACTTGGAATAAGGCTTGCTGATGTTGATGCATCTAAAGCTCAATCCATGATTCAGGCATCTGTTTCTGCTGGTATTTTTGATTCAAATGACGATTCTGCATTATTTAGTTTTATCAACACAGAACCTCTTTGGAGCCCAATATATGATTACTTTGTTTTTGATAGCAGAAACTCTGATTTCGTTGCTACTGAAACATTTCTTAAACTTTTACAAGATTTAGGAGATCCTAGAGTAGATGCGATTTATGATGATAATGTTGCAGCTGGAATGGTAGGGGGAGTCTATGGCGCAGAAGGTAATTCTTTTGCTTCATTAACACATCTAAATCCTGATTGGACTAATGATCCATTATTGCCAGGTAATATGATGGATTATTCCTTAGCTATGTTTGATTTGGCTGAAGCTGCTGCAAGAGGTTTTATAGCCGGTGATGCTGCTTCCTATTATAATAATGGTGTTGAGGCATCTTTTGCAAACTTTGGCTTAAGTGATTCTGCTGCAGCTTATCTTGCTGCAAATCCTTATGATGCTGCAGACTGGAAAAAATCTATAGGAACACAAAAGTATATTGCTTCTGTAATAAATCCTCATGAGGGATGGACCGAGTCTAGAAGGTTAGGAGTTCCTGTTTTAGCTGCTGCTGCATCTAATGGTGTAGCAAATCCTAAAAGGATGACCTATCCTATTGATGAAGAACTAATCAATACAACGAATTTTGGCTCTGCTTCGTCAGCCATGGGAGGAGATAAAACATCCTCCGCAATTTTTTGGGATATCAATTAGTAATTTGATTGTTTTGGGCGCCTCCTTTTTGAACGAAAAGGGGGTAAGCCGATTGTCTTGTTAATAGAAAAGGGGGGGTATTATCCCCCTTTTTTTATTTGCAACAATCTAACTTTGCCAGATTCAGATTTGAAACAATTCTATTTCAAAGTAAGTTTAGATTTTTGAGTTGTATTTAGTCAATAATGTAAGAGAATAACTCTATATGATATATAAGCTTATATGTTCTAAAAAAACTCTCCTAAAAACACAAATATTTATTATAAAGTTTAATTTTTGAATGGAAATGAAGAATGATGAACATCAATCTTTAATTCCCCTTCAAATAATTTATAACCAAATGTGTATTCTACTTTTGCTTCATTTCCGTCAAGATCTGTAAAAAAATAGTTTCCCATAGAAATAGCTCTATTTTCTTCTAATATAATTCCTGTATTTTCAAATCGAACATTTTTCCATGGTTGAATCGCAAAACCTTTATCTTCGTCGCAAGCTCTTTCATCACCTGCAATAAAATATGATAATGCTTCAAGTTTAGTTGGTCTAAATTGCTCTTTCTCACACTTGGTTGGTTTAAATAATACAGTTCCCATATTAAAAGCGTAACGATCATCCAGAAATTTACTTGCAAATGCTTCACATTCTGTTCTATTTTCTTTTAATGATCCAATTTTTACTACTCCATTTCCCCATTTTTGTTGTACCTCTAATACTTCTTCTTTTGTTGTCATTTTATATATAATTTTTAGTTAATTTATTTTATTTAGCCCTCATAAATGGGCCCTAATCTTCAACCTTTTTTCTTAAGGGTTGTATTTAATTGTTTAAAATTTTGCATCAATCATAAGATAAAAATTGATGAATTGCCATTTTAAATTTTTATCTATAATATTCTTTTTAAAAGTTCTTTTTTATTTGGTCTATACACTTTTTGTAATCATCATAGACTTTATCATCATTAATTTTTGAATCAAAAAGGCCCATTTTATTTAACATTAATTTTGGTTGGCTTTGAAGACCTGTATAGTAAATTTGTTTATTTGAGCCAGTAAGGCTTGTAATAATCTCCTCAAAAATATATATCCCGGATTGATCAATATAATTCATAGAATCAAGTTTAAAAACAATAATAGTTACACTATCTGGTATAGTAGATATCATTTTTTGAAAGGAGTCGGATGAACCAAAAAATAGTGGTCCCACAATTTGTTTTACTGCTATATCTGGGATCCCATCCCCATCAACATCTAATAATTCAATTTTGTCATTCAATTTCTCTTTTGAAGTAAACCTTACAAGAGAAAGCTCTGACATCGAATCTCCAGATTTTTTCATGAAGAAAATACATGCTATCAGAAGACCAATCCCTACTGCGTAGACTAAATTCCAAAAAGTGGCTAATAGCATAACAGATAACATGATAATTACCTCTGAGCTAATTCCTATTCCTTTAAATTTGATATCCTTTGGTAGAATTGAAATAGCTTTCAATCCTTTATAATCCATTACACTTATACCTACGGTGACTAGTATCCCAGCCAAAACAGCTGCAGGAATTTTGGATGCTATAGAGCTAAAAATGAGAATTATAAACAATAAAACCATACTAGAAATCATACCAGAAATCCTTGTTACACCACCTGAATTTATATTTACAACAGTTCTAATTGTGGCCCCAGCACCGGGTAATCCACCAAAAATTGATGATATAATGTTTCCTATACCTTGTCCAATTAATTCCTTATTAGGCTTGTGTCTTGTTTTAGTTAAATTATCTGCAACTACACTTGTCAATAGGGAGTCAATTGTACCCAATAATGATAAAGTTAAAGCTGTAAAAAAATATGGGATTAATTCTACAACACTAATCTCTGTGAAAATTCCCCACTGTGGCATTGGAAAACCTCCTGGAATTTCAGTAATAGGTCTATATCCTGGGGTAAAGAAAATTGCTACAATGGTCATCAAAATTAATCCTACTAATGTACTTGGGATAACTGTGGTAATTCTCTTAAAACCATAAATGATTACTATTGTACCTAAAGCCAAAAGGAGTTCAATTAAATCAATATTTTGGATTGCCCGAGGTAATACTCTCAAAGCACCAATTACACCAGAAGCATGTTTTGAGGCTTGAACTTTTGATTCATTTTGAATATCAATTTCTGAAATAGTCTTTGACTTCATTGCAGCCTGAGTAAAACTTTCTTTATCAATTAAATCATTTTTAGAATTTTCCTCAAGTGACTTAACAAGGATTGCATTTTCTGCCTCTTTTTCAAAAGATTTTACGAGTTCTACGTCCTCCTTAGGATAATACCCCAGTACTGGTAAAGCCTGAGTTGTTAAAATTATTAATCCAATAGCAGTCATAAAGCCTGAGACAACTGGGTAAGGTATATACTTTATATAAATACCAAGACCTAAAAGGCCCTGCGCTATTTGAAGCAATCCAGATAAAAGAAAAACTCCTAAAATCAATGGCAAAGCTTTTGAAACGTCACCATCGTTCATAATTACTATTGTAGATATTATTACCATACTAAGAGCTGTCATTGGAGCAGTTGGCCCTGAGATCTGAGTATTAGTGCCTCCAAAAAGGGCTGCGAAAAAACTTAAAAATAATGCTCCATAAAGGCCGGCTGAGGCACCAAGACCAGAGGAAACACCAAATGCCAATGCTAAGGGAAGTGCTACAATTCCAGCAGTCAAACCTCCAAAAAAGTCTCCCTTAATATGTTTAAAAATATTATTCATAATTAAAAATTGAAAAAAATCAGAAATTACTAGTCATAGTTTAAGACTAGTGTTATTAAAAAGTATATTGAAAAAACCTTTAAGAATTAATTTCTGGAGGAGGTAAGTCATCGGTATTGACGACTTCTTTGAAGCTTTCTATCAAATAGTCGAAGGCAGTAGATTTGCCTGAGAAGTAGATAGAGTGAAAATAATTTTCAAGAATCTTAGACTCTTCAGCATTATCCAATGAGCTTTTGTCTTCTTTAGCACTATTGTCTATATCGCTATTAAGGGCTATTTTATCTCGAATGTCCAATAAATCGACAACCAAAAGCGCATTAGAGAGTTGACTTAATATCAAAAACACCAGAAGTAGTCTGTTAGCTAAATTCTTAATATCATTTTTATTTATCATTCGTTTGATAAGATGATCTTAACAAAAATATACAAAAATTACAAATTGGTGACATGAGTAGTTTTACTTAAATTAAATTATTTAAAAAAAACATATAGTAAAGTTTACTTAAGCAATTGTAATTAAATAGGCATCTACATTTAAAAATAAATTTACTATTCTAGATGATTAATTATTCATCCATAAATTCTCCTAAAATGAATAATAATATATTAGAAATTAAATTTCAGAAAAAATTCATTCCCACTTCTTTGGACCTCAACATCGTTTGATGGGCCTCTGAAATCATAAGCATAAGCTATAGATAAACCGAACTTGGTTTTCACTATAGCCATCACATTCATATACCTGGTACTTTTGTATCCACCTCCAACTTCAAAAACACCTTTATAGTCATATGTGCCACCAAAATGAACTGTATTTCCAATGCCAGGAATACTTTTATTGCTTACAAAAGGATTAATTGATGAATTAAGTGCCCCCATATCAATTTTATACCCTGCTAAAAAATAAGTAGATGGTTTCTCATCGCCAATAAAAGAATCATTGTCAGTATACTTTATTGGGTTTAGAAAATTAGGGATTGAAAAAGAAAAATAAAACTTTTGGGTTTTGTAGAGTCCCCCGAAACCAAATACAGGATAAGTCTCTTTTGTAATATCTGGAATAGCAGAGTTAGGAGCGTTTGTAAGACGCTTTATCGCTTCCACATCAGTAAATTTTGTGTGTGCACCAACCTTGATTCCCAAATTTAAGGTCTTCCCTGCACCAACAGTTAGTTGATAACTAGCATCTACAGAGTAAAGAGTTCTTTGGTCTATAAAAATCTTATTATTGATTATAGATAGTCCAAAAGAAAGATTATTTTTAGGGTTACCACTAAAGTAAAAATAGTTCATCTTCGGTGCGTCATTAACCCCCTGCCATGTAGAGCGAGTTGTAAAAGAAAGAACCCTACCCTCTGAGCCAGCATATGCAGGGTTAAAAGCATTCATATTAAAACGCTCCATTAATAAGTTTTCACTTACCTGGGAGTAAATAGGGGCATTAAAAACTAATATTATTATTAAAATAAATTTCTTCATATCTAATTAAATATATATAACCAACCATCTTCAACAGTTGTTTCATCTCCCCTGTCAATCCTATAATAATAAGGTCCACTAGGTAGTGGTTTTCCATCTTTTCCACTCCCATCCCAATCATTCTTGTAATCCCATGACTCAAATACTATTATTCCAGATGGACTATATATCTTGACATTAGCCGTTGGGTATTTATCAATATTTACTATCCTCCATTTAGACTCCTCGCCTGACTGGTTTGGGGTTAAAAGCTCAGAGACAAATATAGGAATCACTTCCTCTCCTGAACTATTTGTGATTGGATCCTCAGGGAAACCATCATTGTTGTCATCCTGATCAGTATTATCTCCTATACCGTCTCCATCTGTATCTTTTGACTCATTGGGATCAGTAGGAAAATCATCAAACTCATCTAAGATACCATCATTGTCGGCATCCATATCTGAGTTATCCCCTATACCATCTCCATCGCTATCTAAACATTCTCTCTCATTGAATGGAAAAACATCCTCCTGGTCCAAACAGCCATCATCATCATCATCTAAATCAATACAATCTGGAATTAAATCACGATCATAATCCCTTGGTTTACTATATCTCTTTAACGGATCTGTGTCACATTCTATCTCATATTCATCTTTGAACCCATCTCCATCGTCGTCATCGTCAGCATTGTTTCC
>MDSV01214797.1_pt1 | contig 14776 bp, 10 predicted proteins | sample 810851 | NCBI WGS metagenome assembly MDSV01 (sample SAMN05326640, study PRJNA326480) | marine metagenome | isolation source: seawater | place: Atlantic Ocean: North East | collected 2012 | reverse complement strand
AGTAGAAAAGATGATATGTATGCTAAACCTAATACAGGAATGTTTAAGCGTTGTGAAAAAGAACATCCTGAAATAAAATTTGCTGGAGGATATTATGTTGGAGATAAAATATCTGATTTAAAAGTAGCTGTCAAGATGAATGCACGGCCTATTTTAGTTAGAACTGGCTATGGAATGGAAACAGAAAAATTACTTAATAGGTTTACCTATAAAAAACTAAAAGCAAAAACTAAAGTATATGATGACTTAAAAACATTTGCAGAATCTTTAGATATCTAAGCCTGAGCTTCACCCCATTTAAGCAAAATATTAGCAGTAAGTGCTGTACCTGAAATCTTATAAACGTTAATTGCTAAAACATCTGGACCATTTGGGAACGTACCTCTTCCACCTAAAGGTGTGTTTGTAATTTCTTTTAGATCTTTTAATTCTAACGAAGAACGTTCTCCTGGCACAGCAATAAATGAAAATACTGTTTCTCCTGGAAGTGCAAACGGTGGTTGTTCAAATGTAAACTCTACAGTACCTGATCCGTTAGTTAATGTTCCTGAAAACGCATTATTGAATATAACTTCGTAGTACTCAGTACCTGCCCAACTCTTTAATGCTATGCTTGATACTAATGAACCAGCTGGCCATGTAACGCTTCCGCCTGTTGTTGATGTGCCGTTAGCTGCTCCTGCTGCCAACCAAGATGTTTTATCAAATAATGCTTTGTTTGAATTTACCATATTATCGTTCAAAGTAATCGTAAAGTGATCTGTTTGATTCTGAGCAATATTACCACCACTAATACGTTGACTTAGATAAAAGTATCCATACGTACCTGACGAACTAATATAACCACCGTTGATAACTGTACCAGCTTGTACTCTTGTACCTGAAATGTTTCTTCCTAATACATGATCTAAACTGTTATCTCCAAAAGTATTTCTATAGTCAGCGGCACCTATATACACATATCTGCTATTGTTATAAGAAGTATATATTCCTGAATCAATTGCACCTGTTGTTGTTGCAAGAGCAGTAGCACTTGCAGTAGTAGCAGAAACACCAGTGCTCCAGTTAACTGATGAACCAGAAGCAACTTGAGCAAAACTAGGCTGTCCTCCTTGTGCAAGTCCTGCTAGTCCGTTCCAACCAACATCAACTGGGTTAATTGGATAGTTTTGTGGATTGATAACTCCTTCAACAATAATACCTTTACCATCACCTGCTTCTGATGTAATTTCAATACCGTTAAGCAACAACTGGGCACGATTTAATAGTTCACGTTCTCCTAGGTCACCTATAATAGCGTTTGATACACTAGGTGCTAACCTAAGTAGGAAAGCTGTTTGTTTAATAGTAGTAACTGATATGTTTGTTTCTGGGTATGAGAAAATATAACCTCTATCTTCATCAAATCCGCCATCTGTAATAAATGCAGAACCCCAGTGACTAATTAATGGTGTAATTGTATTTGATATAAGTACAACTCCTGTATTAATTACATGACTTGCGGCAACACCTGCTGAATATGTTCTTGTTGCACCTGCTTGGAAATTAGAAAAGTTTGTGCCTCTTGAACAATTTAATAAGTTATTTCCGCTTATTCCATCGTATGAAATAATTTCATTATTAATATAAATTGTACCACTTGTAGGAAAGAAACTTGCATCTTTCAAAGGAATAGTAGTAACTGTACTATCAATTGCAGAAACTAACTGTCCTGGAGGGCCTTCGTTGGTGACTTCGTATCTAACAGGTAAGTTACCTGATCTCATAAATGCTTCTGTATTTACGTTTGAATTTCTCATTCTATGACAATATACAAAGTTTCCATCGGAACCTCTTACCATATAGTCAATGAAACCTGCACCATACCAACTGTATTGAATACCAATCATCTGCATTTTTGCAGGATCCATATTGTACTTTGATTTTCCTGTACCGTCTAACTTATCAATGTTAAAGTCTTGCTGTCTAACTTTTCTATCAGTTACGTACATCATTTTAGAACCAGTAATATCATTTACACCTCTAAAGTCAGGAGTGACAGTACAGTTAGTATCATCTGTAACATGCGTTACAACATGAGTCATTCCTTTAATAATAACTCTATCACCTGCTCTTAATTGTTTTGTAAACTTAGTATTTGTACCTGTAATAAGGTTAGCATCTGCTAACATAGCAATAGTTCCAGCTAACTGGAATGTTCCTGTTCTTTGTACAACGTTAATGTTGACCCCATCATACTCCCAAAAAATTCCGTTCTGATCATCAAACACGCCTGCTCTGACTGTAGCACCGTGCCATGTTACAACACTCATTTGTGCATTGAAACCTAAATCAGGATTAGTTGAACCTAATCTACGTTTTGACCTTACTTTAAATGTTCTTTCATCTACTACTTGTACAACTGTGTAATCTTCGTATGGAGTATAATCATTACCAAACCCAGGTCCACTATTATATCCTTCTGTTTCTACTCCAAGTAATCTAATTATACCACCTATTTGTACTCCGTGATCGTGGTCATCAGTTACTATTGTAATTAAGGAATTTACCTCTACTCCGTCAGCTGTAACACTTTGTAAGTCATAACTAGGTGCAAACAATGCACCAGTAGTATACATAATACCTTTACCTGACTGATATCTAATATACTTTTTACTTTGACGTATAGCTTGTGCGCCATGTTGTGGTCCACCTGTGCCTAATTGCACACCTCCGTCAAATGGTCTGTGAATAAAGAAACTGTCTGGTTTAGGATAAACAATAGCAATAATATCACTTGAACTTGTATCAATAGTTCCTGCTGCTCTTGCTTGATATCTAATTTTATCTATAGCAGGAATATTCGTTGCAATAAATGTTCCATCTGCTAAGTTATGATTATTTGAACCATCATCAGACTGTGTAGTTACAATAAAACTACTACCAGGAACTAGTCCATGAGCATTAGGAAAGTCAATTTCCAAAGTTGCAAGTGCTTCAAAACTTATACTTGTTCCTGCTGCTATAGCGCCTGTTGTTGCTTCCGTCATTGTAAAAGTACAAAGTAAATTGAGTATTGACGCTTGGGCTGGATTTCCTGAAATAAAAGTAATTGATGAAAATGCATCGTCACCAGCTGCTATTGTTAAATCGTTTGTAGGACTTGTTCCACCTAAACTACTACCTGGTATAACAATCTTATCTCCTGATTTGTATCCGCTTGCTCCTGGACCAGGTCCAAGTATATTTTCATAAATACCTGTTGAATCTTGTGAACTTCTTGTTACTGTAAAGGTTGCTCCTGATCCTGTGGCTGCAACATTATTTGTAGTAACTCCTGTAAACGATCCTGTGCCGTCACTAGCAGTTCCTGAAATACTTACAGAAACTATTTCGCCTCTAGATGTAGAGTCATCACTTATTACACCTGTTGCTGTTATTGTTAAATCATTTGCAGGTGTTGAACCACCTAATGATGTACCTAAAATTTTCAACTGTTGATTTACACCGTAGTTTGAACCTCCATCTCCTGGACTATCAAAGTCAATGCTGTATGTACCGCCTGACAATGTTATATCGCCAATGAATCCACTACCTATTAAATTAGTACCTGACTGTGTTGTAAAAGACATACTATTAATTGCAGTACCACTTGGTGAAAGACTCTGTAATCCGCCACTACCATCAACTGATAATATTGTTGCTACGACATCATTTGCTGGTGTTGAACCTCCTAGTAAGTTTCCTGGTACAGTAATAGTTTCATTTACTAAAAAGTTATTACCAGGAGTTATATTTACAATTGAATATGTTGCTCCATTTTTCCTTACAGTAAATGCAGCATTTACACCAACACCAGTACCAACTTCATTTACATCAAATGTTAAGTTTGCAGCACCTCCGCTACCTAAATCAGAATCTTGTATTGTGATTGTATCACCTGCTGTGTGTCCTGAACCTATTGTTTTTACAGTTACACTAGCTGAACCATCAGCAGCAACAACAATATCAAATGTACCTACAGTACCTGATCCACTGCTTGAGCCTCCGACATCATTATAATTTCCTGCTGTTCGTGTTGCATCTGCACCACTTATATTATTAATTGATAAATGTGCACCTGCTGGTGACATAATCATATTAGTACTATCATCTGTAATAGCGTAATCTTGTGAAGCATCAGGTGCTGTACCTGTTTGACTAGTACCAGTGATTGCTCCAGTGCCGTCGACACTAGTTACAGTAATTATTAAGTCATGTGTACTATCAACTCCATTCCCGCCAAATGTTGATCCTAAGAAAATAATTCTATCATTTACAATGTAGTCTGCTCCTCCTGCAACTATTGAGGATGCAGCAAAACTAGTATCAGTAAAGGTAATATCAAATGTTGCACCAGCGCCAGCATTTCCAATTACTGTTGCACTTAAACCGTTGTATGTAGCATCACCGTTAAACGGTGTTCCTGTTAATAATGATGCGGTTTGTACTCCGCCCGAAGCATCTACAGAGTCTACCCTGATATTTAAATCGTTTGTAGGACTTGTTCCACTTAAACTAGTTCCAGGAATTCTAAGTTTATCTCCAACTACATATCCATTACCTGGTGATGTAATTGTTCCTAAAGTATATGTTGTACCGTCGGATGATACGTTTATTGTGAAACTATTTCCTAAAGGAGTATAATTGTTTCCTGCAACACCTGTATAAGTTGTTGTATTTCCTACTAATGGTGCTGTTGTTTGAGCCGATGTAGTAATGGTATTAGCGCCAAGGTCAACTGTTTCTACATATATAGCTGTACCTGTGCCGTTATCAAATGCTAAGTTTGGAACAATACCAGTTGCATCTTCTAAAGTAATTGTTGTAGATCCTGAAGGAACATCTCCAATTACAGTAGGTGTTAAGAAAGATCCACCGCCAGCTGAGTTATCAATTACTGCTGTAGTCTGTGAACCTGTTGGAATACTTGCTTGAACTAACGGAGCACCTATTGTTGGTGATGTACCGTCATATGGAATACGTGTTTCTCCTGTTGGAACTATAACTTCTGAAGTTAATGTACCAGAGGCTCCTTGTGATACAACTGTAAAGCCTTGGATTGCAACAGCTGCTTGCGGACTACCAATAGCTGCTCCTGTATAAAATCCTGCTTTCCTTAATTGTGTATACGATGTATATAGTACTTCTCCGTTTGTAGTTCCTACTTTTGCTTTTGCATAATATGTAAATGTTAGTGCAGTAGGAACAGTATAGATAATAAATGATCCTTCTGCTCTAGCTGCGCCTGCAATTGAATTTTCTAATGCTTTGATTGTTACAGGATCGCCCTCAATAAAGCCATGGGGTGCAACGGTTGTCACAGTAATTAAACTTTGACCAACTCCTGATGTTCCAGCACTAGCATCTGTAACAACACTTTGAACATCTGTTGTTGTACCCGGTACTTCGTAAATACTTGGATAACCTCTTAGCGTTCCAATGGCTGACCACTTTGTTGGCTGTAAGCCGTATTCAAAGTCAGCATCAAGCATTGCTAATGGCGATGCATGTCGCATACGTTCAATAGCGTCAACTCCAAAGTCATATGGTTTAGTTAGTAGCTCTCTTGATTCTTTAAATATTTGTATTTCATCAGATGCACTATGAGATGACGTATCGTAATTAAGAGTGAGTGTTGTAACCGCATCTGTTATTTGTAAAAATTTTGGAAAGTCTGTATCTGTAGAATATTGATCTTGTTTAATGGACCCGCCAAGTTCATTGTTAGAAAAGTTATAAATTATTTGATTCTTTGTTGCATTTGTAATTAACAAAAGATCTTCTAATGCTAATCTGCCTTGTATTTTTATAGTACCAGCACCAGTAAGTACTAGTGTAGGCAATACTGATAGCCCTGTAGTTATAACATTAATAATTATGTTAGACAACTCTGTAATTCTAGCAGTTACGCCTGCTTCGGTTGTTTTACTATTATCTATAGTTTGACTTGATGCACTTAAACTTGTATGAACTGCATTTGTTAAAATAAAATTATTGATAATATTTCTTACTTCAGTTTGATATAATATTTCAGCTTGTCTAGTTCCAGATATTTGTGCGGTTGCACCGTCCCAGAAAAAGCCAGCATTTTTAACAGTCTCTTGATTGCCTCCGTAACGCAAGTCATGCAAATAAGCATCAATAATTAAACCTACATCTTTTTGCACTTTTGCAACATCAAATGTGTAACCCGAAAAGCCTGCTGCACCTGCATTTACTTGTGCAGTAATATAAGCTGTAGTTTCAGCTTGTAAATATGATTTGTTGCTGTTTAACAAACTATATCCATTAGGGTATAAGTTTGCTGTTGCACTCATGCCTGGTTTAAAAACGTAATCTTTTATTTGTGTCTTTGCCATGTTTTATGTCCCAAGTGCTATCGCTAGAGCTGTTACTGTTTCGTCTACATATTTCTTATTTGTTGCCGATGTGTTTACTGTTGGCGAACTTGATATTGTAGCTGTTGTAAAAGCCGCTGATGACGGTGTGGTTGCTCCTATTGTTGTATTATTAATTGTAGTTGTATTTATAGGTCCTACAATATTTCCGCTTGTGCTATCAACTAAAAGTGTACTATCATTTGCATAAACTGACCCTGTTAAATCTCCTGCTATTCCTGCATGAGCATTTATAGTTCCGCCAAAATTTGATGTTAATCCTACACCTAATCCACCTGCTACTATAAGAGCTCCGTTAGTTGTAGCTGTAGAAGCATTTGTACTTTTTACATTGACTGTTGTAAAACTACCAATTGGATCTTCTACACTAATTGTTCCAGTGATTGTGCCTGATAAATTTCTATAAGTTAAACTATTTGGAGCAGCTGAAGAAACTGCAAATACTAGCCTACCTGATGTTTTTCCTAATGCCTGTGATCCTACTGCACCGTCTGAATGTGTTAATCCTGTAGAGTATTGATTTAATCCGTCATAAAAGTAAATACCATTTGTAAGAGATGTTAAATCAATAATATATGACTGTGATCTATACACAGTTATGCTAGGACTTTCGCTACCAGGAGGTGTCCAAATATATGCACTATTAGATCCGTTTTCTGTAATTGTAAAATTAGCAGGGGTTGCTAAATCGAATGTTTCACTACCTTGTGTTTCTACAACAGATCGAGCAGTTATGTTACCTAATGCATCAACAGTAAATCCAGTACTTTTAAATCCGAATGCTGATTCTAACTGTTTATTTGTGACGGTTGACATATTTCAATAATCCTTCTAGCTTTAACATATTTATCCATAATCTAAATGTTAGATAACTTGAGGATTTTGATTTTGGAAATACTGAACTGTATAAATTACCTTAGATCCTTCTTTTCCTGTGGTTGGATTTACGGTTATATCAACATAGCTCTTGTTAACTGTAGCAGTGATATCTAATAAATTTGTTCCAAGATTGTTCCTTGCATATACTACTACACTAGCTTCGTCTAGACTAGCTGTAACTAACACTTTTATAATTTCTTTATTATCTTTATCATAATCAGCTGAAATAGTATATTCTGCACTTGAAAAATCTGATACATGAAATCTATCTAGTAACGTATTTGCATATGCTTGTTTCCAAGGTCCATTATGCGATATAGTGCCTGTAAGCAGTACACTATCTTTTAATCCCTTGTTAAAAAATTTATCTAATTTAAACATTATACAATATTTATTCGTTTTCGATTTTAAATAATGTATTATATTCTGGTAAGTATAGGTATTCGATCCTGCTATTTTGAAGTGTTCTAAGAGCATCATCAAGTGTTTCAACAAGTGGCTCTCCACCTAAGTTAAAACTAGTATTAAAAATAATTGGACAACCTGTCTTGTCTTTGAATGCTTTAATTAAATCATAATAATGTTTGTTTTGTTCTTGTGTAACAGTTTGTATTCTACATGTACCGTCTACATGAATAATTGCAGGAATTTTTTCTTCAACGCCTGGCTGGCAATTTACAGCATACATCATAGTTGGTGATGATTTCATTCCTCGCAAATCAAACCAATCATGTACATCTTCTTCTAAAATACTTCCTGCAAAAGGTCTAAAGTATTCGCGATGCTTTACTTCGTTAACATGATCTTTTCCTTTAGGATCAGTTGGATCATAAAGTAATGATCTATTTCCTAATGCTCTAGGTCCGTTTTCACTCTGACCTTGAAATACTGCTACAATATTTTTTGAAGTAATTAAATCTATGACTTCTTCGTTACTAACATTATCTTTTATATCAGCTGCAAATTCTTTAGCTGAAGATTTTAATTGTTGTGATGTAAAACTATATTTAGGTCCTAAGTATAAATTATCGCCACTTCTTTCTTTAACAGCTAAACTATTAGTAAGTTTATGGTACATTAACATTGCAGCACCCATTGCTGTACCTGCATCGTTTGATACTGGTTCTACATAAAGTTCTATGTCTAAATCTTCTAAATCTTTTAAATAAAAATAATTTGCTACACAGTTTAATCCGTAGCCTCCACTCAATACCACTTTCTTTTTGCCGCTTCTTTCTACAGCTTCTCTAATTAAATTACTTGCCGCTTGTTGTGTTTCGATCTGACATGCATAAGCAAGATCTCTTCTGTTCTGATGTAAAGTTAAATCTACTTCTTCACCTTGTTCTGTGCCGTCCTCAATCATGTCTGAAGCTAACTCTGTATAAAGAAACTGGTTTACTAAGGCTGCATTTGGATATGTAGGTGCAATTAAATTTCTATTTGATAAAGGTACCCTGCCCATATCATCAAATAACTTTGGTATCTTATCATTTTTTTGACCGTATGGAAATAGACCCATTGTTTTTCCTGCTTCAATAGCCATAAATCCACAGTATTGCGTTACAGCTTCGTAAACTTTAACAATACCTGCACGATCCGAAACAGTAATTTCATATTCGCCTTCGTCGTTTTTTGCCGTAATAAATTCTGTCGGATTTGGTCCTCTTGTACCAACATGTTTACCAATTTCAGTAAAGGAATCAGGATAAGCACATTTAAATAATGTTTCTGTTTCAAACCCATATGTTTCCTCATTATTTACAGACATAGGAATAAAAGTTCCTGCTCCGTCAATAACTACTGCAACAGCATCATCAAATCCACTTCTATAAAAAGCACAAGCTGCATGTAGTTGATGATGATACATTGCTACATCAAGAACTTGTGGATGTGGTCTTTGTCTAGTGTGTCTATCTATTAGGCCTAGTTTTTTACACAATCCGGTATAAGCATCGTCTCCTGAGAATTCTAACGAAGGACCAGTTTGTTGTAAAGGTTGGGTATGTGCTACAACTAAGTAATCTAATTTATTTGTATATTCTAAAATTTTTACAATCGAAGCTAACGGTCCTCCATCATATTTGTTTCTACTAAGGCGTTCCTCCTCAATTGAAAAAACAACCTCACCGTCTTTTAATAAACATATTCCTGAATTATGTCCTCTTGCAATACCTGCAATCCATGTTGAATTATTACTCATCGTCATCCTTTGGTATAGGTTTTCCTAAAACTCTGTCAACAACATACTCTACGATGTCGTCGTTCATTGCCATTAAATTTTCGTTATGTCTTGATGTAGTTTCATCTGGCATAATCCTAATTGGATCATACACTCTGTCTTTCATTCCTAAATCAACAATATTAAAATAGTCACATTCTGGATAAGAAATGTTGATAGGAAACGTTGGTCCACATATAACTGTTGATGGAGTATCCATTATATACGCTAAATGTTGGCCAACACTATCGCAACCAATAAAATGATTAGAAAATTTAATTGCAGCTGACCAATGTCGTAATGACACTTGTTCAGGCATAGCAACATCATATGGTAACTTATCCTTACTAAAATCAAAGCCCATTTCAGCCATTGATATTACAGCAAAGTCTTGTTCCTGTAATTTTTTAATTAATAATTTAAAATCTTTGTATTCTATACTTCTGCCAGTATTATCTATAAACGAACCGTCAACGTGTTGTACTCCTCTACCAAATGGCTGAATTATTACAGTTTTTTCTTTTTGTAATCTTTCTTTCACTTGATTAATTATTTGACGACCCATTATCATTTCTTCTTTAGAAAGAAACATTCTTGGCTTAGTTACTTCTCTTAACCCTTTGTTATTAATTGCTATATCGTATCCTTGTGCTAAATTACATTTTTGATTGTAATATTCCCATATACGATATGGTTCTGGTGATACAATATCTTTATCAATTAATTTTTCTTTAAATAAATTTTTGTGCCAGTTGTCGTAAGCACGATGGTCTAAGTCAGGGTGTCCTTTGAACGCATCAGTTCCGCCTTCGCAAATAATTACAAAGTCTTCGTCTCCAGATTCTTTAGCGTATAATTCGAAAGCCGGAATAGAACTAACTACTCTACCGTAACCACCATTCACAAAAAAAGCCTTTGATCTCATCTATAATTTCCTTTTTGGATTTGTAGTAAACATTATACTACTACTTATAGGTTGAGGCCAAAGGCTGTACTTAATTATGAATTATATTTTTTGTAATTAATCCCAAGTAAAGTCTAATTCTTTATGTGGAATTTTCCAAGCATCAATAGCTGCATATGCTGATCTAACACCTTTAAGCCAAGTAGACTGAGCATTCATTGCAGTAATTTGTGCTGACGTATACTGATCAGATCTATTTGCAACAGCATCATCAATTCTTGCTGCTTCTGCTTCATATCCATCAAATAAGTCGTTCTTATTTATAGGATGACTCATAAAGTCTGGCATTGTGTATGTATCATTTGAGACATTATACTTTAATCCAGTTGATCCATCATAGATAGATTGTACAAAGTTCTGTGTAATATATGAATATTCATAGTCTGGATCATCACCTGGTGTTTCAAATTTATAATCAGGAATTCCTCCTGATGCGTCTTTTGCTGGTATTGTATCGTCGCCCATTAAATAAGCTGCTACATGTGGATGCTTATTTGCATCTAATTTATGAAATGTATGTCCTTCATGTTTCTGAAGAAGCAAATCAGCATCAATTTGGGTTTCATCGTCGCCTTGATCTTCAATAGCATAGAAGACTCCATTTGAATCTACGCTAATGATATAAAATCTTATACCTGACCACGTCACCTCAACTGTTTTTCCTTCGGATACACTTGGATTCCATGGTTCATTTGGATAAGTTTGTGTAAAAGTTTTTGTTATCATGTCTATATTCCTTAATTAAGTACCTTTCGATATATTATTTATACTATTTAAACCTTAATAGCACCTTTATAGGTAATTCTAATCATGCCGTGTCCTGGCGTATGCCCATGTGATCTAACGCTATTACATGCAAATGTTGCTGGTGATGGCATAGCTGGTCTCCAGAAAGGATGACATCCAGTCCATTCATAACAGTCGCACATTTTATTACCGCTCCAACAACTACTTGGTCTAACTCCTAGAGTAGGACCTCTACTCAATCCGTTTGTAGCAGCATCAAAGTTTTGGAATGGTGATCCTCCGTATGAAAAGCCATCTTGCCAAGAGTGAAGTACATGCATTTCTCCACCGCATGTTGAATATAAGTTAGCAGGAGTATATATTACCTGTCTATGACAATTCCAACAGCATGGATTACAATGTCCAACAAACATTTTTGCAACTCTACTATCTGGCACATTACAACAAATTACACTAGTTAAAATACCATTATTGTTATAACATGCTTTTGCTTGGTTACCTGCTGTTGGGATATTATTACTTCCATTACCAATATTACAAACAATTCCGCAACCATTACTGACTGCATCGCCTTTTAAATCAACTCCTTGTGTGATACAAAAGCCCATGCCTCCTGCACAACATAACCAACTTCCGTCGTTAAAACACATTGTTCTGCCACCACAACCTGCTTGAGCACATGCACATGCACAAAGATATGTGTTAACGCCTGCTACACAACCTGGACAAATTCTCATACATGTTGCATTACCTGCTCCGCCACACATACAGTTTGAACCACTGTTACATCCTCTCATACCTATAGTACAAAGCCATCCGTATCTTGTCATAGGTGTTGAAAACCTTATATAAGCGCCTGGATTGCCTCCAACGCCTTGTCCGCAACAGCATATACATCCGTTGCCTCGACCGCCTGCACCCCACATCTCAACATCTACAAAAAAGACATCTGAGTCAACATTTGTCACCTGACAGCCATACCACATTGCGCCATCTGAAAATTCACTGTGATTTTGAGGAGTATATCCCCAAACTCTACCTTTATACATATTACTTTCGACTGAAGATGCTGTTAACTGTGATCTTGTTGATAATAATGATCCTAATGATGTTGCCATATTCCTATTTCCTATTAAGTAGCTTTAAACTTTATCCTTACGTAACCCATTCCGCCTCGAGATCCTACATCTCTAACTTCTGGACAACCTTGTGACATTGTTGAACCTTGTCCTGGTGGCACATAAGGCACACAAGCAAGTGTTTCATAACATGCACAAAATTTACTAGAGTTCCAACAAGCTGACCATCCTGGGAAGTTTGTTGAGTTAGCTGTACTAATTGAACCTTTTGCATTCATTGATGGAGCTCTAAATTGTCCTGATTGTGCTTGTCCTGACCAGTTACCACTGTCTGCACCAGACATAGCTGTTGCCATACATGTTGCAAATTGTCCAAATGGTATAGCATTTGAATGTTGTATATAACTAGTTGAACTACTAGTATTACAAGTCCAGTTTGCTGTACAAGAGTAGGTTCCTGGGCAATTAATATCTCCACCGTATGCGTTTGCTACATGATATGTATTTCTACATCCACAAACATATCCACATCCAGCACCTCCTCTTGGTTGGGCTACTGTTGCAAAACAACACACTTGTAAACAACACATAGTTGAACTACCTGTGTGACATCCTGTAAATCCGCCGTTACCGCCTTGAGCACACATACAACTACATGTACTAGCAGTTCCTAAACAAATCGATGCACACGTTGCTTCTGAACAGTTTGGATAACAAAATCCTGCATTAGGCATACATGGATGACCTGTGTTACCACAAACAAATCCGCCTGGAGCCATAGTTACTGTTTTCTTAGCGTAAGCACCCGACTGTCCGCCTATACTAAAGTTACAACAACATTGACATCCTGTTGATCCGCCTGCACCCCAAATTTCGATTTCAGCAGTACCAGCAGCTGGCGCATACCATGCATAACAGTTTGTAAAACATCCGTATGCTCTACCAGAACAAAAAACATAAATTTCACCATCTTCAAGATTCTCCTCTTCTGTAGAGAAACTTTTTGCTAGCCTGTCGTTTATTAATGTATTTAGTGTTGCCATATTTTTGTCTTTCCTATTATTAAGGCGCCGCTTGCCATAAAATTCTTACTCCTCCGTGACCACCGCGTTGACCTTGGTCTCTAACGCTGTTACAAGTCATAGATGGAGCTCCTCCATGACCGTGTGGTGCTGTAGACTGACATCCGTTATTTTCATAACATCCGCACATTCTACTAAAATAACATGCCATTATATGCATTCCTTGCGATGGGTCTCTCTTCATACCTTGTAGTGCATAATAATGATGTTGATGATATCCAGCAGTTCCACCTTGTCCTATCGGACTATCATGATCTCCTGAGAATGTTACCATTCCGCCTTGTTTTGAATGAACACCTGCTGGTGTTCTAATGTGCCATTGTACGCGACATTGATCTGCACTATCGCATGAGAAAAAACTTGTGCAACTAATTCCACCTGGGCAATTAATATCTCCGCCGTATGCATTAGCCTGCGTTCCTGCTACTGTACCGTCGGTCCTTGTATTACATACTAATCCACATCCAGACCCCCATGCTGAACCAGCTGGGTTTGTCATTGCTGTTGTACAGAAGCTACTGTCTGCTACAAAACAACAAAAGTGTGACGAACTTGGTGAACAGTACGTTGTACCGCCTTCACCACCTTGAGCACACAAACAACCACAGATTGAGTTATCACTTGCTGCACCAAAGTAACAAACACATGTAGCTGTGCTTCTACCTCTGTAACACATTGAATCAGCATTACCGCATGAACTACCTACACAACCACAAACTTTTGAAGCACCATCAACTAAAAAACATTTTACAACATATGCTCCGGGGTTTCCTGGAACACCTTGACCACAGCAACACATTTTTCCACCTGAGCCACCTGCTCCCCAAATTTCTACTCTAGCACAACCTGCACCATATGAGTTCCAAACAAAATTATGGCATTGGCTATGTTCTGATAGCGGGGTGAAATAGTACAGATACCCTGTCTCTAAGTTTCTTTCCTCCGCTTGAAACGATGGATTTCTATTTGTTATAATCGTCGACAACGTTGCCATTGTTTAATTCTCCACTTAATTTGTTGTAATAACCCAACCGTATGTTGCGCCAGTATAAGTTAAAGTTATAACAGCGTTAGCAACGTTGATTGTTAAATCTTCTGTTGCATTCTGAATCTTTGAACTATTGCGACCTACAGTTATATTATTACTTCCTGCATTTCCAGTAATATCGTAAATTTGTACTACATCTCCAACCAACGTATCTGCTGCGGCTGGAAGAGTAATTGTAAAGGCACCACCTGCCGAATCTGCTAAGATTCGATCATTTACAAGTGCCTGGTACGTAGTACTTACAGTTCTTACTGTAGATGCTTGACCTGGAGTTGCGTTAATATATCTTCCCATTTTATAATTCCTTTGTCATTGTATTTATGCCGCTGTCTCAATT
>MDSV01226899.1_pt1 | contig 14778 bp, 18 predicted proteins | sample 810851 | NCBI WGS metagenome assembly MDSV01 (sample SAMN05326640, study PRJNA326480) | marine metagenome | isolation source: seawater | place: Atlantic Ocean: North East | collected 2012 | reverse complement strand
GGATGTGGAAGCGCAGTAATGCGTGCAGCTGACCAGTACTAATAGCTCAATTGGCTTGATTTATGCACTGAAAAAAATTTAGTAAAGATATTGAAATCAAAATTAACATTTAAGACAAATCTAAACTTTACTATAATTAAACCTAAATAGTTTGTTAAATTTATTCAAATTTATATAAACGCTTGATGATTGAAAAATTAAGAAAACAAAATATTCAGAGACAAGGAACACCTAAAGGTAAAGAAAAATCATTATCAATAATTAATCAATTATTAAAAACTAAATATAATTATCAATTTAATTGGCTTGGGGTCCCAGCCATACAATTTCCGAATGACATAATTGTATTACAAGAACTTATTTTTAATCAAAAACCTAAAATAATAATTGAGTGTGGAATAGGACATGGAGGTATGCTTATATTTTATGCAAGCATTTTAAAACTTTTAAATATTAAAAACTTTAAAGTTATCGGCATCGATGTTTTTATAAAAAAGAAAAATAGAAAAATTATAGAAAATCATCCCTTATCCAAAAATATCAAACTTTATGAAACCAGCTCTACAAATAAAAGCTTTTTCAACAAATTAAAAAAAAACGATTTCATTAAAAGGAATTCAAAATTAATAATTTTAGACTCTAATCACACTAAGAACCATGTTCTACAAGAATTGGACTTATATTCAAAATTATTAAAAAAAAAGGAATATATTGTAGTTATGGATACTATAATAGATTTTATTGATAAAACTTTTAATAAGGGAAAAGCGTTTAAAAAAGGAAATAGCCCTTATAATGCAGTAATTAGTTTTTTGAAAAAAAATAAGAAATTCAAAATTGACACATTTTATGAAAACAAATCTTATTTAACAGTTGCAAGAAAAGGCTTTTTGCAAAAAGTAAAATAATAATTGTTTGGAATTATGAAAAAAAAAATTATTTGTTTTGATATTGATAATGTAATTTGTCGAACAAGAAAAAATTTTTATAGAGATTCTAAACCAAATAAAAAAGTGATTTCGTTTATTAATGATCTTTATATGAATAATTTTCATATAAAGATATTTACAGCTAGATTTATGGGCCAATGTAATGGAAATAAAAAAAAAGTTAAATATAAAGCCTACAATTTTACAAAAAAACAACTCAAAAAATGGGGTCTTATGTATCATGAGTTAATTTTATTTAAACCATCATATGATTTTTTTGTAGACGATAAAGCAATTGGGTTTAATCACAATTGGATGAAAATTTTAAAAAAAAAAATAATAAAAAAAAATTAAAATTGAAAAATAAACGATTGACAGCAATTATATTATCCGGAGGTTTTGGCACAAGAATGGATAATTTAACAAAAAACAAACACAAATCTATGCTAAGTGTTGGAGGATTTCCCATTCTAGCTCATTTGTATACTCAGCTAAGAATAAATTTAATTAAGAATATTATTATTTGTGTTGGTTATAAAAGTGAAAATATTAATCGTTACCTAAAAAAAAAAATTTTTCGTGACTCAGATAAAATATTAAAAAAAATTAAAAGTTTAAAAAAATATGATTATCCGATTGTTCAAACTTCAAAATTGCCTCCTCATCAATCTACCTCCCAAAGAATTTATAAAATAAGAAGTAAAATTGCAGATGATGATTTCATTTTTCTTTATGGCGATACTTTACTTAAACCAAGGATAAAAAAATTACGTCAGCTTTTAAAAAAAAAAAAAAATTGGTGCTGCTATAACTTTATCCAAACCATCACCAAAATTTGGAAAGGTTATTCTCAAGGGTGATAAAATGTTAAATTTTTTTGAAAAAAAAAGCATTAATGAAAATTGGGTAAATTCAGGCTGGTGTTTAATAAGAAATAAATATTTAAATTTATTTCGTAATTCAAGTGAAAATTTTGAAAATTATTTTTTTAAAAAAATGATTAAAAATAGCACCGTCATGACAGTGAAAAATAATTATTTTTATTTACCAATTGACACAAAAATTGAGCTTAAAATGGCTAATAAATTATGGGAAAAAAATAAAAGATTATGGTTTTAAAAAAAAAAAGATATAGGTTATTTTTATGAAAAAAAAAATTTTAATCACAGGGATTACGGGTTTTGTTGGATCTCATTTAGCTGACTTCATTATAGAAAACAAATTTGATGTGCAGATCTATGGTCTCAAAAGATGGCATCTTTCTAACTTAAAACACATTAAACATATAATTAACAAGGTTATTTTGCATGATTGTGACATAACAGATCCTATTTCTACTAGGAAGGTTTTAGAAGAGATAAATCCTGATAAAATATTTCATTGCGCAGCAGAAAGTTTTGTAAGTCCTTCTTGGATGCATCCTAATAGATACATGAGCGTTAATTATAATGGAACCTTAAATTTATTAGAAGCGCTAAATATTATGGGTTCAAAGGCAATATTTCATATTCCTGGATCTGGAGAGGAGTATGGTGAAATAAACGAGTCTGAATTACCAATAAATCCTGAAACTGTATTAAGACCTGTAAATCCTTATGCAGTAAGTAAAATTGCTCAAGATCTAATAGGCTATGTTTATTATAAGTCATATAATTTAAATGTTATTAGAACTAGAGCATTTAATCACGAAGGGCCAAGAAGAGATAAAGTTTTTGGAATACCATGGTATGCTTTTCAAATAGCTATGATTGAAAATAAGTTGCAAGATCCAATTATGAAAGTTGGTGGTATAGATGATAAAAGAAATTTCACACATGTTAAGGATATGGTTGAGGCATATTGGATATCAACTGAAAAATGTAATCCAGGGGAACTTTACCTAGTTGGTTCAGAATCTGAGAGCCAAATTTTTACCTTTCGACAAGCTTTGGAAAAACTTATAAATATGTCTTCAACAAAAAATATTAAATATGAGACAGCCAAAGAATTTGTAAGACCCACAAATGTTCCATATTTAATTGCAACAACAGAAAAATTCAGGAAAGCTACAGGATGGTCACCAAGTATTTCATTCGATAAGATATTAGAGGATACACTTGAATATTGGAGAAAAAAAGTAAAAGATAACGATTATTTATGATTGATGGAGTAAAAATTATAAAACTAAAAAAAATTCCAGATGAAAGAGGTGTAATCTTTCATATGCTGAAAAACACCGATGAACATTTTCAAAAATTCGGTGAGATTTATTTTTCTTGTGGCTATCCTGGAGTGGTAAAAGCATGGCATATTCATAAAGAAATGACACTTAACAATTGTTGTATAGTTGGAATGATAAAGTTAGTTTTATTTGATGGAAGAGAGAACTCTCCTACAAAAGGCGAATTGATGGAAATTTGTATTGGTGAGCATAATTATAAGTTAGTACAAATTCCTCCAGGAATAACAAATGGTTATAAAGCGTATGGAGACAAAATGGCTATTTTAGCAAATTGTGCAACTATGCCCCACGATAAAAAAGAACTGATCTATATTGACCCATTTAACAACGATATTCCTTATGACTGGGATCTAAAACACGGCTAAAATGAAAAATATAGATTTGGTGGTGACCAAAACACCCCTTAGAGTAAGTTTTTTAGGTGGAGGGACTGATATAAAATATTTTTATAAACAATTTGGTGGGTCAGTATTAAATTGTGCAATTGATAAATATGTTTATGTAACAGTCAAACGACATTCCTCATTTTTTGAAGAAAAATTTAGAATTAATTATTCTAAAAGTGAGGTTGGTAACCATTTAAGCAAAATAGAAAACAATATTGTTAGAGAGTGTATTAAATTAACAAAAATTAATTTTCCAATATATATTTCAACTGTTTCAGATGTACCTACTGGCAGTGGTTTAGGAGGGTCGAGTAGTTTCACCGTAGGATTACTTAAAGCTCTTTACTCAATTCAAAGAAAAAAAATAAATAAAAAAAGATTGTTCCAAGAAGCATGTAAAATCGAGATAGATATTCTTAAAGAACCAATTGGTAAACAAGATCAAGTACCAGCTGTTTATGGTGGTTTAAATTTTATTATCTTTAATAAAAATGAAACTGTGAGAATGATAAAAATAAAAAAGAAACAGATAAATAAAAATTTATTCAACAATTCAATTTTAATATGGACTAAATCTACCAGAAACGCTTCAGACGTGCTTCAAAATCAAAAAAAAAATTTCAAATTAAATGTTCATAACCTTAAAAATATAAAAAAAAATACTGATATTTTTTTAAAAAATTTCAAATTAGAAAAAAAAATTAATTTAAAAAAATTAGGCTATTTAATAAATAAAAGCTGGAAAGAAAAAAAAAAATTATCAAAAAAAATATCCTTAAAAAAAATTGATCAAATAATTAGTAATTCAACTAAACTTGGCTGTTATGGAGCAAAGCTTTTGGGAGCTGGTGGCGGAGGATTTATATTTGTTATTGGAAAAAAAAATCATATGAATACATTTAAAAGAAAATATAAAAATCTTGATTGTTTGAAATTTAATTTAAATACTATAGGTTCAGAAGTTGTATCAATAATTTAACTAATTTAATGAATTATTTAATCTTAGGAATTAATGGAGAAGTTGGAAAAGCTATTTTTAAAGCTTTATATAATTCAAACGATAAATTTATACTTACATATAATTCAAAAAAGCCAAAATTAAAAAATAGAAATATTTTTCTGTATCAGCTTAATTTTGAAAAAGTAGAAAATAATATAAGTAAAATTATTAAAATTCTTAGAAAATTTAAAAAAATAGACACAGTAATAAATAATGTTGGGAATGCAAATCCTTACAAGGATATTTTGAAAGTGAAACCATCAGATTTTAATCGATCTATGAAAATAAATTTATATTCCCCACTATATATAATTTTAGAAATTATTAAAAAAAGTTTGAAATTAAAATCTAAGCTAAATATTATTAATATTAGCTCTAATACAATTAAATTTTTTGGTTCAAAAAAAAATACAACATATCTTGTTTCCAAGAATGCTTTAGAGATTTCATTGCTAAACTTATCTAAATCATTTGTGAAAAAAAATATTAAAATAAATATTATTAGACCTGGTTTGATTAAAACTAATATGAAGAATAATATTAAAAATTATACAAAAAGAAATTTTCTAAAAAGAAAAAGGCTTGTGCCAATAGGAAAACTTGGAGATCCAAAAGATATTTCAAATATGGTTAGTTTTTTAGCTTCTGATAAAAGTAAATTTACATTTGGAGAAATTTTTACAGTTTCTGGTGGAGAATAATATTAACATTAAAAAAATTTACCAACCCGTTCTAGTGACGGGTAGTACAGGAATGATTGGAATAAATTTAATAAAAAAATTGGTCTCAATGGGCATCAAACCATATGCTATTTATCGAAATGAAAAAAAATTAATTCCATTCTCTTCAATAAAAAAAAAAATCAGATTTATAAAATTAGATTTACTAAATAAAAAAGAATTAGATAGAACAATTAAGAGGATTAAACCAAAAACAATTTTTCACTTAGCATCAAGTTATTTCAATCCTCCTGATTTAAAATTTAACGATCATATAAATTCTAATGTGTTAATAACGTTGAATTTATTATTAGCTCTAAAAAAAAGTAAAATTAAAAACTTTGTTTATACAAATACCTCTGCAATATACGCACCTGGAGAAAATATAAATGAAAATTCTAAAATCAAATGTTCTAGTGAATATAGTTTATCAAAAAATATAACATCAGATTTAATTAAGAGCTTTAGTGAAAATTATAATTTTTTCTACAAAGATTTGAGACTCTTCTCAATATACGGGAAATGGGAGAAAAAAAGTCGATTAGTATGTGGAGCCATTTTAAAAGCTTTAAAAAAGAAAAAGTATATAATTCACTCAAGCGACCAAATTAGAGATTACTTGAATATCGAGGATGTTGTAGAAGCAATTTTATTAAGTTCTAGTGTTAATAAAAATTTGATATTAAATATTTGCTCAAATAAGAGTCAAAAAACTCATTCATTAGTAAGACAAATATATGATTTAATGAATTGCAGCAGAAATCTAGTTATAATTAAAATTGATAAAACAAAATTTAACAAACTAACAAAAATGGTTGGAAACAATAAAAAAGCAACTATAAGTCTAAAATGGAAACCTAAAATATCTCTAGAATTGGGATTAAAAAATACAATTGAGTGGCTAAGATTGAACAAAAATTTAAATAAATCCTTATAAAATGAAAAAAAAATGTGTTTTGTGTTTGAAGGGAGAAATAAAGGTTTTTGTAAATCTCGGTAAATCACCTTTAGCAAACAATTTAATTTCACAAAAAAACGTAAGTAAAAAAGAAAAGAAATATCCTCTACTTCTAGGAAAATGTAAAAAATGCAATCATGTTCAATTGCACACATTGGTTGAACCAAAAAATATGTTTGATAATTATCTATATTTGTCTTCAGCATCATCAACACTTGAAAAGCATTTAACATCAATTCCAAGATCAATTAATAGAGTTAAAAAAATTAAAAAAGATGATTTGGTAGTTGATATTGGGTCAAATGATGCAACCTTATTAAAAGGATACAAAAAATTTAAAGCCAAAACAATTGGTGTTGAGCCAGCAAAAAATTTAGCCAAATATTATAAAGGCAAAAAAATTAAACTAATTAATGATTATTTTAATATTAGAACGGCAAAAAAGATAAAAAATAAATATGGAAAAGCAAAAATAATTACAGCTACAAACGTTTTTCCTCATTTACAAGATTTGAATAGTTTTGCAGCTGCTATACATATTCTTTTGGACAGTGAAGGAGTGCTATTAATAGAGGCTCATTATTTAAAAAACCTATTAAATGATGTTGCATTTGATACGATTTATCACGAACATGTATCTTACTGGTCTATTAATGCTGCTAGAGAATATTTTAAAATGAATGATTTAGAATTATTTCATGTTGATCAATTGCCGATTCATCATGGGCAAATAAGATGTTGGGTTTGTAAAAAAAATATGAGAAAAATAACTAATAGTTTGAAAAGACAAATTTTAGCTGAAAAAAAACAAAAAATATGTGAAGACTCTAGTTTAATAAATTTTAAAAAAAAAACTTTAAATATTAAAAGAAATTTGAACAACTTTATAAAAAAAATAAAAAAAAGAAACGAAATTTTGGTTGGTTACGGTGCACCAGCCAAAGCCACAACACTTACAAGTTTTTTGGATATAACTACAGATAAAATAAGTTTTATAGTCGATAAAAATCCCCTTAAACAAAAAAAGTTTATGCCAGGTTCTAGGATACCAATTTATTCACCAGATTATATTGATAAATTTAAGCCCAAATATATATTTAATTTTGCATGGAATTTTATTGATGAGATTTTGACTCAAAATAAATCTTTTTTGCGCTATGGAGGAAAGATTGTAAACCCTATACCGAAATTTAAAATTTATAAAAATGAAAAAAGATAAAATTTTTTTAGAAAAATATTTTGATAAGGTAAATAATGTCTTGAAATTGAATAATGAACTAAATACACAAATTCTAAAAACAAAAGATGTTTTTAAATTATGTGCAAAAAAAAAAGGTAAGGTAATTTTTTTTGGTAATGGAGGTTCTGCAGCTATAGCATCTCATTTGTCGGTAGATTTGAATAAAAATGCAAAAATACCCTCGATTTCATTTAATGACCCAAGCATAATCACATGTTATGCAAATGACTATGGTTTTGAAAGATGGATGTCAAAAACTATTGAACTGTCAATTACTACCAAGGATGTAATTGTATTGATTAGCTCATCAGGAAGATCTCAAAACATTTTAAATGCTGCTAAAATTGCAAATAAGAAAAAAATTAAATTAATTACCCTAAGCGGGATGAGTAGAAAAAATAAATTAAGAAAAATGGGTATAGTAAATTTTTGGGTCAGAAGTAATTCATACAATGTTATTGAAACTGCACATCAATTTTACATGATGGCAGTAATAGATCTTATAATTGGAAAAGCAGAATACAAGGCCAAATAATGTCTGTACTTATAACTGGCTCCTCAAGTTATATTGGAAAAAACCTAATTGATTTTTTAGAAAGAAATAAAATTGATTATATTGGTGTTGATTTAGCAAAACCATATAACAATAAATGTATCAAAATGAATATTTTAGATACAAAAATTGGAAAAAAAATAAAAAAAAAAATTACCTCAATAATACATCTGGCTGCAATTTCTTCAGATCATTTATCTGTCAAAAAACCACAATTATCTTATGAGGTTAACATTCTTGGTTCGATGAACTTGATTAGATTTGCAAAAAAAAGAAGTATAAATAATTTTATATTTGCATCAACAGAATGGGTTTATGGAACTTTTAAAAAAAATCAAATAAAATCAATTAGGAGTAAAATCGATATAGAAAAATTAGAATCTACTTATGCTAAGACAAAAGCTATGATGGAGAAAATAATTTTTCACTCAGAATTAAATTACTCCATTTTGAGATTTGGAATTATTTATGGAAAAAAAAATTCTAATTTTTCAGCAGTAGAAACTTTAGCTGAACAAGTAAAAAAGAAAAAAATAGTTAGTGTATTTTCAAAAAAAACAAGCAGGAGCTTCATACACATAGATGACATAATTAGAGCTATAATTCTTTCAATGGGTCTTAAAAAAAAACAGATTTTAGATATTCAAGGACCAAATTTAGTGAATTTGGAAACGATTATAAAATTATCCTCAAAATTATTGAACAGAAATATAAAAATTTTAGAGAAAGATAAAAAAAAATGCAGCATTAGAAATATAAATTCTGAAATAAGTAATAAAATATTAAGATTTAAACCAAAAGTAACAATTGATAAAGGCATAAGAGATATTTTAAAAGTAAAGTAGCATGAAAAATGAATTAAAAAAAATATATCAGCTGGCTCTTAAATCAAGAAAATTTCAATTAAAGATTAATGAATTACTTAAATTAAAGAAATTTAAGATCCCGATACATCTAGCATTTGGTCATGAATTTGTTTCATCACTCGTTAAATGTAATTTTAGAAAAAATGATAAAATTTTATTAAGTCATAGAAATATTCATTTTAGCTCTATTTTTTCTAAGAATGTTTTATTTAAATATTTAAAGCTCACATCCAAAGAAGGTAAAAATCAAATTTTATCAGAAGGATCTATGAATTATGTAGATACGAATTCAAATATTGTTTACAGCTCTAGTGTTTTAGGAAATAACATTCCTGTTGCTTGTGGTGTATCAAAATCAAATAAAAAAAAAAATAGTGTTACAATATGTGTAACTGGTGATGGTGCAATTGAAGAGGGCACCTTCTATGAAAGTTTGATATTGTCAAAGTTTTTAAAGCTTCCATTAATTTTTTTAATTGAAAATAATAATTGGTCGATGGCTACATCGATAAAAGAAAGAAGAACCAATATAAATTTTAGTTATTTGGCAAAATCTTTAGATATAAGCTATTTTAAATTTAGTAGATTAAATTTTTTAGAAAATATATCTAAATACAAAAATGCAATCAATGAATGTCGAAAAAATGAAACTCCAATGATTTGTGAATTTGATGTTAAAACTTTAGGAACATTTGTTTCGTCAGGAAAAAAGATTCATTATCATCATGGCCCAATGAAAGTTAAAAGCTCAGATTATATTATTGGAAATCCAAATGATGATATTATTTATAAACTTAAAAGAAAATTAAAAAATATATGAGAATCATTGATAGATTTAATACCTATTTCTGTAAGAAAGTTCAAAAGGGTACAATTATTTTTGGACAAAATATAACAACAGGGTCTCGCATCTCAGGACTTACGAATAAAATTGAGACAATAAAAGAAGCTGAAGTTTTTAATACTCAAAATTCTGAGGCAAGTCTTATTGGCTTTGGCTTTGGACTTATGATCTCCAATGTAAGCTCTGTTTATTTTGCTAAACAGTTAGATTTTATAATTCTTGGATTAGATCATATCGTAAACACTTTAAATTCAGTCATTTTGCAAAAAATAAAAAAATCTTTTTCAATAATTACATATGTAGTAGACAGTGGATTTGAAGGCCCGCAATCAAGATTTCATTGCTTGTCAGACATTTCGTCAATGTCTAAAGCCACGTGTAATTATTTTATTTTTCCTGATGACATAAGTTATAATTTAAATAAAATTAATAAAAAAGGATTGAATATTTTTTGTTTAAGTCAAAAATTCAGTAAATTAAGATCAAATCCTAAAGCTTTTTTCAAAGAAAAAAATGGTGATTTTTTTCAATATAATCGTGGAAATAAATTTACACTGATTACAATGGGCTTTGCAGCTTATGAAGTTTTTGATTTAGTTCAAAAAAACTCAAAGTTTAAAAATTCTGATTTGTTTGTCATAACAAACCCTTCATTCAAAAATACTGAAAAAATCTTAAAAAGCGCTAAAAAAACAAAAAATGTATATTTATTTGATGATGGAAGATCAAAAAATAAAAGTTTGAGTGAATTAGAAATTTTAATTAGAAAGATTAATAAAAAAATTTCGATAAGAAACTTTTATAGAAAAGAAAACAAAAAACACCTATATCCAAATGAAGATAATTATCTTAAGGAGTTTGAAATTACTTAATTTAAATGCTATTTGAGATTAATGCTATTTAATTAAATATTAAAAAATGAACTTTAAACAATTTGATTACGAATTTGATTTGAATGGTTTCGTTGTACTTAAAAATATAATTAAAAAAAAAAGAATCAATAAGATTAATAATTTGTTAAAATCTTTAGAAAATAAAAAGAGTAGTGAATTGCCACACAATGTTTTCTTTGGAAAATCAAAAAATAAATCAGAGTGCTATATATCTAATATTCTAGAAGCTGATAAAGAATTTGAAAAATTAGCCCTCATTCCAAATATAATTAAAATTATTAAACATGTGACGTCAAATTTTTTTAGATTAAACCATTCAGTTGCAATGACAAAATATAAAAAAAATACTTATACATATTTACATATGGGCAATATTCCCAATCATCCAAAAGTATTTTATTTTGTAAAAGATAAAAAAATTTTTTCAAATATTACAAAAGTTGTTTTTCCTATTTGTAATAATACTGAAAAAGATGGTGGGTTTGCTGTTATACCCGGATCTCACAAAGCTGAATTTGTTAGACCAAACAATAATAATCCAAAAAGTAACAAATTATTAAAACATGTTAGTGCTGAACCAGGAGATGCAATATTGTTTACTGAGGCTTTAGCACATGGAAGCTTAATTAATCAAACCAACAAAACGAGACGAATTCTTAGTTATTGTTATTCAGTAGGCTACATGCCTGACTGGACAAAACTAAATTTACAACATTCAACTGAATATTATAAAAAGGCACCACAAAAAATTAAGAATTTAATTAAACTTTATAAATCATGATACATAAAAAATATAAAAATCTTATCTTAAAAGATAATAGAGGATTTCTTCAAAAAAATTCCTTGAGAGATATAAATAAAAAAACAGGCTTTAAAATTGTAGAATCTTTTTATTCATATTTTTCAAAACCAAATGTTGTAAGGGGTTTATACATGCAGACAGGAAAAGACATAGAAGCGAAACTATTAACATTAATCTATGGAAATTTGACATGGGTTATTGTTGATATGAGAAGAAAAAGTAAAAATTTTTTAAAAAATTATAAGCTTAAATTAAAAAAATTTGAGACCGTATTTATTCCAGAGGGTTATGCTCATGGTGCAATCTCTCATGAAGCTTCTATGTTGCATATATTTGCAAACAAGAAATATAACAATAGAAATTCAATAAATATAAACTGGAAAGATCCAGATTTAAAAATTCGATGGCCTGTTAAGAAAAATGTAAAAATTACAATAAGTAAATCACATAATAATTTTAAGTTTTTAAAACACAATCGATTATTTAAAAAACTTAAATAAATAATTGTTGCTTTATAAAATTATGAAAAACTTAAGTAAGCTCACAGTAATTATTCCTTCTATGAACAGACAAAAGTTGGGTTTGTCTGCTATGAATTACTGGTCAAAGTTTAATGTTAAATTACATTTTGTTGATGGAAGTGAAAACAGAATTGAAAATTCAAATTTGTCAATGTTGAATGAAAACATAAGATATCATCATATAAAAATTTTATCTGAAGTTGATAGACTAAAAGAAATTTTACCCCTTATTAATACCAAATATAGTATTTTAAGTTCTGATGATGATTTTTTATTACCGAACGCGTTAAATGATTGTGTAAATGAGTTAGAGAGAAATAAAGATCTAATCTCTTGTTATGGACAAACTTTGTCATTTTATAAATTTAATAATAAAGTAAAATTTTTTAGAACAGATAGGGGTCTTTATAATTTTGAAAACAATGCTCATACTCCTTTGGAAAGATTACAAAATCAAATGAAAAATTATACACCGTCAATAATATATTCACTTATGCGTACTGAATATTTCAAAAATATATTTGATGTTGAAAACTTCTCAAGATTTAAATATTATGCATCATTAGAAATAAGGGCCACATTACTAATTAATTATTATGGAACATCAAAAGCTGTAGATAGTCTTTTACTTCTAAGAAATAAAGAGGAAAAGTCTGCCACGAAAAGAAATCTCAAAAATACGTCTTTTTTTCTTACTATGTACCATCCAAAACAAAAAAAAAATAGAAAAGATTTTATAAATGAATTAGTAAAATCAGTAAAAAAAATTTCTCAAGTTAATGATAATCAAATTTCAAAAATATTTGAAAAAGTATTAAGGACTTATTTAATATTTATCATTAAAAGGTTTTTCAAAAAAAAATTATTTCTGCTTTTTATAAATAATTTTAGTTTTTTTTTCAAAAGAAGAAAAAATCAAAAATTATCAAAACTTGTCGAATTTTCTGATTTAAAATACTACTGTGATTTAAAAGAAATTAATTTAAATAAGAATGACTATAATTTAATCGAAAAATCTCTAATAATTAACAATGAGGACTGAAAATTGATAACAAGAGAATCAATAATTTTGATTGGCTTGGGAAGAATGGGCCTAAGATATCTTAAAATAATCAGTGAGCTAAATCTAAATCTCATTGGAATCTACGATAAAGATTACAATAATGCTAAAATGATTCTGAAAAAAAACAGTGTCCACCGAGGTTTGTTGTGCAAGAATTTACATTCGTTGCTAAAAAAAAGACCTAAAATTGCAATTATAGCTAGCACTGCAGATAGTCACTTTCAATTAATAAAATTATGTTCAAAAAATAAAATCAAAAAGATTATGGTTGAAAAGCCACTCGTATCCTCTTTAGATGAGTGCAATAAAATTAAAGACATTTCAAAAAAGCAAAAAATAAAGTTTTGTGTTAATCATTCTAATAGGTTTAGCAATCATTTTAATTATTTGAAAAAAATTTTAAATAATGAAAATTTTGGCAAAATTAAAAGCATAAATTATCTATGTGGTAACATAGGTTTGGCTATGAATGGTATTCATTTTTTTGATTTTTTTAAATTTTTAACAAACTCCGAGGTAACAAGAGTTATTTCTTTTATCAAAAAAGATAAATTTACTAATCCTAGAGGTAAAAAATTCCAAGATTTTAACGGTCAAGTTTTAGTGTGGAACAAACAAGGTATAAGAGGATTTATTGAGTCTTCCGAGGATAGTGGACATGGGCAAATAATTACTTGTATTTGTCAGCTTGGTATAATTTCAATTGATTTGCTATCAGGTCAAGTAAATTTAAATTATAGAAAAAAAAAATACAGGATTAAAAAATCCAGTGAATATGCCAATCCTTATGTTTTAAAGAAGAAAGTTATTAAGATAGAAAATATTATAAGCACTACAAAAAAAAATTTGACAAATTTTTTAAAAAAAAAAGATTATGTTAAATTAGATGACGGTATTTACACATTAAAAGTATTAATTTCAGTAATAAATTCAAGTAAAAATCAGAATAAAATAGTTTATGTAAATAAATTAAAAGATAAGACAAAATTCAGATGGGCGTAAAAAAAATAAAAATAGCAGTTGTAGGTGCTGGCTACATGGCAAATGAACATTTGAAAGTTTTGTCAAAATTTAAAAATGTAGAATTATCAGGTATTTTTAGTAGAACAAAAAAAAGAGCTTTAAAATTAAAAAAAAAATATAAAATAAAAACTATTTATGCGTCAATAGACCAAATGCAAAAAACAACTAAAGCTGATGGAGTTATAATTGCAATATCACCAGATAACTTAAGAAAAATTTCAAAATCAATTTTTTCATACCCATGGAAATGTTTAGTAGAAAAGCCAATAGGCATTAACTATAAAGAGACGTTAAATATTTATAATCAATCAAAAAAATTTAGAAGAAAAATATTTGTAGCTTTTAATAGGAGATATTATTCTAGTACAAAAAATTTGTTAAAAAAACTATCTAGCTCTCCTAAAGAAAAGCGTATTGTAGTTGTTGAAGACCAACAGAATGTAAACAATTTAAAAAAAAGATTTAATAAAAAAATTTTAAATAACTTCATGTATGTTAACTCTGTTCACCTAATCGATTACTTAACATTTTTATGTAGAGGAAAAGTTATAAAAATACAGAAACTCAGTAAATGGAAAAAAAATTCGAAAATTAAAGTAAGCTGCAAGATCATTTTTTCATCAGGTGATATTGCTTATTATCATGCTTTATGGAACCTACCAGGTCCATGGTCTGTTAGAGTTTTTGGTGTTAATAGATCTTACCAACTGAAGCCTTTGGAAAAATTTTTAATCTCAAAAAAAAATTCAACTAAATTTTT
>MDSV01016238.1_pt1 | contig 14778 bp, 13 predicted proteins | sample 810851 | NCBI WGS metagenome assembly MDSV01 (sample SAMN05326640, study PRJNA326480) | marine metagenome | isolation source: seawater | place: Atlantic Ocean: North East | collected 2012 | reverse complement strand
TGATTCAGGTTATTTAAAACTTTTAGAAAAATTTGATTATGAATCTTAAGCAATATAAAGAGGTATTAGTAAATCCTTTAATCAAGGAGAATCCGATTACTCTTCAAATTTTAGGTATTTGCTCAGCTTTAGCCGTCACGAGTAATCTAAATGTTACTTTAATTATGTGTGTTGCTTTAACATCTGTTGTATCACTCTCGAATCTATTTATTTCAATAATAAGAAATTATATTCCATCATCGGTTCGTATTATTGTCCAAATGACAGTCATTGCTACGTTAGTTATTTTAGTTGATGAGCTTTTAAAAGCTTATGACTATGAAACTAGTAAAAAACTATCGGTATTTGTTGGACTTATAATTACAAACTGCATTGTTATGGGTAGGGCTGAGGCCTTTGCTATGAAAGAAAAACCTTTTGTTAGTTTTCTTGATGGTCTCGGCAATGGAATCGGATATAGCTTGATACTAATAGGTGTTGCATTTATTCGTGAACTTTTTGGTGCAGGTACACTATTTGGAATTACAATTTTTGGTGATTGGTATCCAACAAATAATCTTCTTCTTTTACCACCTAGTTCATTTATTATTATTGGCCTTTTTATATGGTTAATTAGAGGTTATAACAATGATCAAATTGAGGAAGATGAATTTGATTTATCTAAACACTCAGTTTCACCAGACTTAAATAAAAGAGAATTAAATGTTTGAACATTATCTAAATATTTTTATCAATACAGTTTTTATTGAAAATATTGCTTTATCTTTATTCTTAGGAATGTGTACATTTCTTGCCATTTCAAAAAAAATTGACGCAGCATTTGGTTTAGGTGTTGCTGTTATAGTTGTTTGCGCTATTACAGTACCTTTAAATAATTTAATTTATAACTATATATTAAGAGAAGGTGCTTTAACTTGGGCTGGTTTACCAAACACGAATTTAGAATTTGTAGAACTTATTAGTTACATTGGCGTAATAGCTGCTGCAGTTCAGATTCTAGAAATGTTCCTGGATAAATACATACCAGCTTTATATAACGCATTAGGTGTATTTTTACCCCTAATAACGGTTAACTGCGCAATTTTAGGAGCGTCTTTGTTTATGGTAGAAAAAGATCTTATGTTTACCGAAAGTATTGCTTATGGTCTTGGTGCCGGCGTAGGTTGGGCAATGGCAATAGTTATACTTGCTGGTATCAGAGAAAAATTAAAATACTCGGATATACCAGAAGGTCTAAAAGGTCTTGGCATGACATTTATTATAGTTGGTTTGATGAGTTTTGGTTTTATGTCCTTTGGTGGGATATCTTTATAGGAGATTTTAAATGGATTTAATTCTGGGTGTTGTTTCATTTACAGGCATAGTGTTGCTTCTAGTCGCTATTATTCTTGTTGCGAGAAGCCAGCTAGTGGCTTCTGGTAATGTTTTAATAACGATCAATGGAGATGAAGATAATAAACTTCAAGTACAAACTGGCTCCAAACTTCTTCAAACCCTAGCAGATAACAAGATTTTCCTTTCTTCTGCTTGTGGTGGAGGAGGAACATGCAGTCAATGTAAATGTCAGATACTTGAAGGTGGAGGGTCAATTCTCCCTACTGAAGAAAGTCACTTTAATGCAAAAGAAAAAAATGATGGATGGAGATTGTCATGCCAGGTTGCTGTCAAAAATGATCTAAACATAACAGTGCCAGAGGATGTATTTGGTGTTAAAGAATGGGAATGTGAAGTTGTTTCTAATGAGAATGTTGCAACATTTATCAAGGAATTAATCTTAAAACTTCCTGAAGGTGAGAATGTAGATTTTAAAGCTGGAGGCTATGTACAACTTGAAGCTCCAGAATATAAAATTAATTATCAAGATTTTGATATTGCAAACGAGTATCACGAAGATTGGGATAAATTTAAAATCTGGGAAAATAAAGCTATTAACAATGAGCCTGTTATCAGAGCGTATTCGATGGCAAATTATCCAGAAGAGAAGGGTGTTCTCAGATTTAACATTAGAATAGCTTCTCCACCCCCTGGCTCTGATTTTCCTCCAGGTTTAATGTCATCTTGGGTTTTTAACTTAAAAGCAGGAGACAAGGTCAAGGTATTTGGACCATTTGGAGAATTCTTTGCAAAAGAAACAGATAATGAAATGGTTTTTGTTGGTGGTGGTGCAGGAATGGCTCCAATGAGAGCCCATATATTTGATCAACTTCTTCGAATAAATACTAATAGAAAGATTACTTTTTGGTATGGAGCAAGGAGTTTAAAGGAAATGTTCTATGTTGATGAATTTGATAAATTAGATGCAGAAAATAAAAATTTCTCTTGGCATGTAGCGCTCTCTGATCCTGTTCCTGAAGATGACTGGGATGGCGATACTGGATTTATACACCAAGTTTTATTTAATAACTATCTTAAAAATCATCCTGCGCCCGAGGATTGCGAATATTATCTTTGTGGTCCACCCATGATGAATAAGGCTGTTATTGATATGCTGGTGGATCTTGGTGTGGAGAGAGAAAATATCGCTCTAGATGATTTCGGTGGCTAAATATTTTTACAAGATTAAATATATCTAAATTTCTTGCTCTAACAGTTGGATTAATATGTATATTTTTTGCATTCAAGCATAACCAAAAGAATAATTATCTTTATCAAGGTGAAATCTATGGAACTTATTGGAAACTAACTTCTAGAGATTTTATAAATCAACAGTATGTTGATGAAATTGAAAATATTCTTAATAAAATAGATTTAATTGCTTCTAACTACAAACCAAAGTCTGAAGTTAATAGATTAAATTTTTATGATATTGATAAAGAGTTTCCGCTCTCTGATGATCTCTATGAAATTCTTAAAATAGCTTTTAATGTATCTAATAAAACTAACGGTATATACGATGTAACAATTGGTTCCATAGTGAATAACCTAGGTTTTGGTCCTGCCTTATTTCTCGATAATGATTATGTTTATGAACCATATTCATTAAAGCTTTCATTAAATGATAATAAAAGAAGTATTACAAAGCACAAAGAGCTAGTTTTTGATCTATCATCTGTTGCTAAGGGTTATGCTGTAGATATGGTCTCTAACTATCTTTTGGCCAATGGCTTTAAAAACTATTTAATAGATATAGGCGGTGAAGTTGCAGCTAATGGCTCATCAAAAAATGGTAATTGGATTATAGGTATTCAAGATCCACAATCTATTGAACAAAAAGTTTTTTTTACAGTATCTAACTCTAATAAATTTATTGGTGTTGCAACATCAGGCGATTATTTAAATTATAGATATACTAATGATCAACTAGTAACACATTCAATAGATCCCAGAACTTATAAATCTAAAGAAAATAATATTCTTTCTGTAACAGTCGTTGATGATTCATCTGTTGGCCGCGCTGATGCTTTTGCTACAGCTTTTAATGTTATGGCCCTTAATGAGTCTACAGAATTGTCAGAATTATTAGGGATAAAGGTAAAAATAATTTACTTTAATGATGAAACTATTAATTATTTTGAATCAAAATCATGGCAAAATATGAGTCATGAGTGAGATATTAATTGCATCGTTAATCTTTGTTTTTGCTATATGCGGTCTTGCAATAGGCATCATTTTAAATAATAAGCCTCTTCAGGGCTCATGTGGAGGTCTTTCAAACTTTGAAGAAGGAGCACCGTGCGAATTTTGCGGTGAAAAGCAAGGTAACTGTCTTAAAACTGATTCATAGTATTATCTTTACCAGCAGCTTTTAATGCAGCATCACCAGCGAAATACTCTTTATGATCATCACCCATGTCAGAACCTGCCATATTTTGATGCTTTACACATGCAATACCTTGTCTGATTTCCTCTCTTTGAACATTTTTAACATAACCTAGCATTCCATCTTTACCAAAATAAGCCTTCGCTAAATTATCTGTTGATAGCGCAGCTGTGTGATATGTCGGCAGCGTAATTAGGTGGTGGAATATGCCAGCTTCTTTCGCAGCATCTGCTTGGAAAGTCCTTATTTTTTGATCTGCCTCATTTGCTAATTCAGTTGAATCATATTTTTCATCCATCAAGCTTTCTCTTTCATATTCTGTTAAATCCTTTCCTTCAGAAATCCAGCCATCAAAAACTTGTTGTCTAAAGCTGAGTGTCCAATTAAATGATGGACTATTGTTATAGACAAGTTTTGCATTCGGTATAGTTTTTTTTATCTCATTCATCATTTTAGCTATTTGACCTATATGTGGTTTTTCAGTTTCTATCCAAATTAGATCAGCTCCATTTTGAAGGCTAGTAATTGAGTCTAAAATACATCTTTCCTCACCTGTACCTTCTTTAAACTTATAGAGATTTGATGGTAATCTTTTTGGTCTAACAATCTTTCCATGATGATTAATCATTACATCACCATGCTTAATATCAGTTTCATTAACTTCTTCAATATCTAAAAAAGAATTATATTGGTCACCTAAGTCACCAACTTCTTTTGTAATTGCAATCTTTGCCGTTAATCCAGCACCTAAAGAGTCTGTTCTAGCGACTATGATTCCATCATCAACACCTAATTCAAGAAATGCATATCTAACAGCATTAATTTTTGCTAAAAACTCTGCATGAGGAACTGTTACCTTACCATCTTGATGACCGCATTGTTTTTCATCTGATACTTGATTTTCTATCTGAATAGCACATGCTCCAGCTTCAATCATTTGTTTAGCCATTAGATATGTTGCTTCTTCATTACCAAAACCTGCATCAATATCTGCAATTATGGGTACTACATGCGTTTGGAAATTATCTATTTTATTAATGATTTCATTTTTATTATTATCTTCAGCTTTATCTAATTCTCTAAAGAGACCTCCAAGCTCTCTTGCATCAGCTTGTCTCAAGAATGTATAGAGTTCATTAATTAAACTAGCAACAGAGGTTTTCTCGTGCATTGATTGATCTGGCAATGGTCCAAACTCCGATCTAAGTGCTGCTATCATCCAACCAGAAAGATAAAGATACTTTTTATCATTAGTATCAAAATGTTTTTTGATTGATATAAGCTTTTGCTGACCAATAAAACCATGCCAACATCCAAGAGATTGAGTATATTTAGATGAATCATTATCGTAATCATCCATATCTTTTCTCATAATGGCTGCATTATACTTAGCGATCTCAATACCTGACTTAAATCTATTTTGCAGCTGCATTCTTGCAACATATTCAGGATTTATTGACTCCCATGATGGATTTTGAAAACTATTAGAGTTTTTAATATCTTTAATTAAGTCGCTATATTTTTTCATATTGATACCTCAAGAAGGTCTTTATATTAATATTTTATGAGTAAAAATAAAACAGTTATTTAAGCTTTGTTGCGACCCCAATATAATTATGAGGTGTAAGATTTAATAAGTATTCTTTATTTTTATTCGAAATCTTTAGACTCTTTATAAATTCAAGATATTTCTCTTGATCTAAACCCTTACCCCTTGTCAGCTCTTTTAGTTTTTCGTAAGCATTATCAATGTTTTCTAAACGCATTATCGTTTGAACTGCCTCACTTAACACAACCCAATTATTATCCAACTCTTCATTTATTTTATTCTTATTTGGACTAATTTTGTTTAATCCATTGATGGTTGATTTATATGCTATAACTGAGTAGCCAAAAGCAACCCCAATGTTTCTTAGTGAAGTAGAATCACTTAAGTCTCTTTGTAATCTTGATATTGGAAGTTTCTCAGCAAAAAAATTGAACATTGAATTAGCTAATCCAACATTACCTTCAGAATTTTCAAAATCAATTGGATTTATTTTGTGTGGCATAGTTGATGAACCAACTTCATTTTTTATAGTTTTAACAATAAAAATATCATTAGCAATATACATCCACATATCTTTATTTAGATCATTAACAATATTGTTGATACGGATTAGGACATGACATGTTTCTGCAATCCAGTCATGTGGTTCAATTTGAGTTGTTACTGCATTGTGATGAACATTAAACTTTTTTAGAAATTTTGTAGCGATTTTAACAGGATCCCTTTTTTGATTAGCTAAATGAATTGTATGATAGTTCCCAGTTGCTCCTCCCCATTTAGCCATTGGTATAACACTTTTTGCTTGATGAATTTGCCTTTGTAATCTTTTATGAAACACAAGAATTTCTTTACCAATAGTAGAAGGTGAAGCTGGCTGACCATGCGTTCTTGCAAGGAATGATATTTTTTTATATTTAGAAGCCAAAGATTTTATTTTTTTATTCAAATCATTTATTGAAATAATAGAAGCCTCTGTTACATCTTTTATCATTAGTGCATAAGCAAGTGAATTTACATCCTCAGAAGTTAGCCCTAAATGAACATAAGGTATAAATTTTTCTTTATTATTTTTCTTTAAAAATTCATTTATAAAATATTCGACAGCTTTTACATCGTGGTTTGTTCGATTTTCAATAGTTTTAATTTTTTTTGCATATGAGTCATCAAAGGAGTTTTTAAAAACATTTATTTTTTTTATATCGGCTTTTGATATTTTAATAGTTTTATAAAAGCTCTCATTAAGAATAAATAATAGCCATTCTACTTCAATAATAAATCTTTTTTTGATTAACGCTTTTTCACTAAAAAGAATGGTAATATCAGATACTTTCTCTGAATATCTTCCATCTAATGGAGATAAATTATTTATAGAATTATTCACATTTAAATTATAAGTCATTATTCCTAGCTTCTATAACTCCACCACCTAAACATAAGTTATCTTTATAAAAAACAGCTGATTGACCATTTGCTACACCTCGTATTTCTTGGTCAAATATAACGTTAAAACCGTTATTAAAATCGATCTTACAGTGAACAGGGTCATGTTGATGTCTTATCTGAACCAGACATTCAAAATTCTTAAATTCTTTTAAATTATTAATCCAATGAATGTTTTCTAGCAGAACACTTTCTGTATAAAGGAGTTCATTGTCAACACCCTGACATACAAATATTTCGTTTTTTGATATATCTTTCCCATAAACATACCAAGGCAATTCATTTTTATTTTTTATACCCCCAATACCTAAACCTTGTCTTTGTCCAATTGTGTATAAAACTGAACCATTATGTTTACCAATTATTTCATTATCTTCATTTAAAATATTACCTTGTTCAAATTTAATAAACCTATTTAAAAAATCTCTTAAATTTCTTTCACCTACAAAACAAATTCCTACTGAATCTTTTTTTGAATGTATATTTAAATTCAATTTTTTTGCTATGTCTCTAACCTCTGTTTTATATAGCTCCGATAGTGGGAATATGGTCTTACTTAACTCTTTAGAGCTTACTTCATGGAGGAAATAGGTTTGATCTTTACTGATATCTTTACTTCTATAAAGTCTTGCTTCACCATTCAGATGTTTAACTTTTGCATAATGGCCAGTTGCTATATAGTCAGCTCCTATTTTTAAGGCATAATCATAAAAAGATCTAAATTTTATTTCTTTGTTACATAGAATATCAGGATTAGGTGTTCTCCCTTTTTCATGCTCTGAAAGAAATTGTTTAAAAACTCTTTCCCAATAATCATCTGAGAAGTTAGCTTTATGCAAGGGTATGTCTAGTGTATCGCAAACTTGAGAAGCATCATTAAAGTCAATTTCGGATGTGCAAACTTCACCAGGCTCAGATTGCCAATTTTTCATAAACAGACCAATTACGTTATAGCCTTGATTTTTTAATAGGTAAGCAGAAACCGATGAATCTACACCACCAGACATACCAACTACTACTGTTTTATTGCTCATAAATATTTAATATTATCTCTTAAAATAATTTTTATAAGGAGTATAATTTGCATCACTAAATTTGTTAAATATTAAAGGATCTAAATTGACTTATAAAAATATTAAAATTCCTGAATCAGGTGAAAAAATAACTTTAAAAGATGGGATTTTATCAGTTCCTAATAATCCAATAATTCCCTTTATTGAAGGTGATGGCATAGGTTCAGATATAACACCAGCAATGATAGAGGTTGTTGACACTGCTATTGAGAAAGCTTATGGAGAAGATAAATCTATATCTTGGATGGAAATATATTGTGGAGAAAAATCAACTAAAGTCTATGGTAAAGATGAATGGTTACCGGAAGAAACTCTAGATGCACTTCGTGAATATGTTGTAAGTATAAAAGGACCATTAACTACTCCTGTTGGTGGCGGTATAAGATCATTGAATGTTTCATTAAGACAAATTCTCGATCTTTATGTATGTCTTCGTCCTGTTAGATGGTTTACAGGCGTTCCAAGTCCAGTTAAAAATCCAGGCGATGTAGATATGGTTATCTTCAGAGAAAACTCAGAAGATATTTATGCAGGTGTTGAATTTGCATCAGATTCTAAAGAATCAGCTGATTTAGTTAAGATTCTTCAGGAGAAATTTAATGTTGATCAAATTAGATTTCCACAAAATGTTGGATTAGGGGTCAAACCAATATCTGAAGAGGGCACTAAAAGACTTGTAAAGAGAGCATTCGAATATGCAATTGAACAAGATAGATCTTCTGTAACTTTAGTTCATAAAGGAAATATTATGAAATTTACTGAAGGAGCTTTCAGAGATTGGGGTTATGAGCTCTGTAGAGAAGATTTTGAAGGTGATGATCTTGATGGTGGTCCATGGCATTATTTTATAAACCCTAATAATGGGAGAAAGATAATAGTAAAAGATGTTATATGTGATGCTTTTTTACAACAAATACTATTAAGACCAAGGGAGTATGATGTTATTGCAACCATGAATCTTAATGGTGATTACCTTTCAGATGCTTTAGCGGCTATGGTTGGTGGTATTGGTATTGCGCCTGGTGCAAATATCGGTGATGAAGCAGCAATGTTTGAAGCTACTCACGGTACTGCACCCAAATATGCTGGCTTAGATAAAGTAAACCCCTTGTCTCTAATACTCTCTGCTGAGATGATGCTTAGGTATATTAACTGGAATGAAGCAGCAGATTTATTAATTAATTCAATTGAAAAAACAATACAAGATAAGTTTGTAACTTATGATTTTGAAAGATTAATGGATAATGCATCACTTGTATCTTGCTCTGGATTTGCAAAAGAGATGATTAAAAGAATGTGAAAAGGATTCAATGTCTGAAATTATATCATCTGAAAAAAAAGCAAAAACGTTAGAACCTAAGACCAAAAAACCACCTATGTTTAATGTCATTTTATTAAATGATGATTTCACACCAATGGAGTTTGTAGTCTATGTTCTAAAAGAGATTTTTAGCCATACAAGTCAAAAAGCTAATGAAATAATGCTTAAAGTGCATAACGAAGGTGAAGCATCATGTGGAACATTTACAAAAGATCTAGCTGAAACAAAGTCTTTTGAAGTTAATAATCTTGCAAAAATTAATGATCACCCATTGATAAGTGTGGTAAAACCAATTTATGATTAAGTATGTTTAGTAAAGAATTAGAAAATTCAATTTCTTCATTATTTGATCAAGCTACAAATACAGGTCTTCAATACATTACTGTTGAACATCTACTTTTAATGATTATGGAGGATTTTGAAGTAAGAGATGCATTAAAAGCTTCCAACTGCAATATTTCCGCTTTAAATAATGACGTAAAAGAATTTCTCGAAGATACAGCTATTATAAAGGGAGAAGGTGCTAAATCCTCTCAGCCAACTCTAGGTTTCCAAAGGGTACTACAAAGATCTGTATTTCATGTTCAGTCATCGGGTAAGGGCTTGGTAAAACATTTAAACGTACTTGTTGCCATTTTTTCTGAAAAAGAATCACACGCAGTCTATCTTCTTACTAAGCATGGTGTAAGCAGGTTAGATGTTGTGACTTTCATATCGCATGGAAAGAAATCCAAAAAAGATGATGCAGAACCCATAGGTGAATCAGATATACTGCAAAATAAAGAACAAGAATCATCTAATCATCTTATAGATTTAAAAAAACTTGCTGAAGCTAATAAATTAGATACATTAATTGGGAGAGAAGAGGAACTTAATAGATTAGTACAAATCCTTTCTAGAAAAAATAAAAACAACCCAGTTTTAGTTGGAGAGTCAGGTGTTGGCAAAACTGCATTGGTTGAGGGGCTAGCTCAGAAAATTTATGATAATTCTATACCTAAATCTATACAAAGTTTTTCTATATACTCACTTGATATAGCATCATTAATAGCAGGAACTAAATATAGAGGAGATTTTGAAAAAAGAATTAAGGAAGTTATAGATTTCTTAAAATCTCAAGAAAATCCAATCCTATTTATAGATGAGATTCATACTATTATTGGCGCAGGTTCAGCAGGTGGCGGAACACTTGATGTATCAAATCTTTTAAAGCCCGAATTAGCAAAGGGAAATATTAGATGTATAGGATCAACAACTTTTCAGGAATATCGCAATGTATTTTCAAAAAACCAAGCATTAGCTAGAAGATTTCAAAAAATAGATGTAAGTGAGCCAACAGTTGATGAATGCATAACAATAATTAACGGTGTAATAAGTGAATTTGAAAAATATCATAATGTAAAATTTTCTAGTGACGCAATAATTGCAGCCGTTAAACTCTCAGATAAATTTATAAGTGATAAATATCTTCCTGATAAGGCATTTGATGTAATTGATGAAACAGGCGCCTCCAAAAATCTTTATAGAGATAGTGATAATGAAATTAAGATAAGCACTCATGATATTGAAAACACTATTTCATTTATGACACAAATTCCAAAAAAGAATCTCAGTACATCAGATGTTGAAAATCTTAAAGATATAGAGAATAAATTAAAAACTGTAATTTTTGGTCAAGATGAGGCTATAAAAGTTTTATCTAATGCTATTAAATTATCTAGGGTTGGCTTAAGAGATGAAAACAAAACGATAGGTTCTTTTTTATTTACTGGTCCAACAGGAGTAGGTAAGACAGAGATTTCAAAACAATTATCAACCATATTAGGTGTTCCATTATTAAGATTTGATATGTCTGAGTATATGGAAAGACATGCAGTATCTAGGTTAATTGGAGCACCTCCAGGATATGTTGGCTCTGACCAAGGTGGTTTGCTTACTGATTTAGTAACCAAGAGTCCTAATAGCGTAATTCTCTTAGATGAAATTGAGAAAGCTCATCCGGATATCTTTAATATACTTTTGCAGGTAATGGATGCAGGTATTCTTACCGACAATAACGGTAGGAAAGCTGATTTTAGGAATTGTATTCTTATCATGACAACAAACGTTGGCGCTCAATTGCTGACAAAAAGAAATATAGGTTTTAGCGAACAATCTAACCAATCTGATGCCATGGAATCTCTAAAAAGATTATTTGCTCCAGAATTCAGAAACCGTTTGGATGAAATAATTGAATTCAATTCATTAGATGTAGAGATTATATTATCTGTCGCTGATAAATTTATGACAAAACTCCAAGCTCAACTCGATGAAAGGAATATAGAAATAGTCTATAAAAAAGATCTTCTTAAATGGATTTCAGAGAACAGTTTTGATAAAGAAATGGGTGCAAGGCCTATGGAAAGATTTATTACTGATAATATAAAGAAACCCCTAGTCGATAAGATTTTAGATAAAGATCTTAGGGAGGGCGGTGTTATAAATATTTCAGTAAAGAATGAAAAAATAAGATTTAGTAAAAAGAAAGTTGCTGTAAAGGTAAAAAAATAATTATCTTGATCTAAATGTAATTCTTCCTTTTGATAGGTCATATGGTGACATCTCTACTTTAACTTTATCGCCTGTTAGGATTCTAATGTAGTTTTTTCTCATTTTTCCAGAGATATGAGCAGTAATTGTATGATCGTTTTCGAGTTTCACTTTGAAAGTGGTATTTGGTAGGGTTTCAATGACTAATCCCTCTAATTCAATATTATCTTCTTTTGCCATGTGCGTTATAATACATTAGAAGATTAGATATGAAAAATTATTCAGTATACTTTTTAATTCTTACATTTTTCCTTACATCATGTGGCGGAGGTGGAAGTTCGTCTTTCGTTCTTACAGTTCAACAATTCACATCTTTTACAGTTAATGAGGATGATAGCTATCAAACTGTTATAAGTGCTTCAACTAATAAGTCTTCTACTATTTCATACTCAATTTCTAAACCATCAATCAATGCAACAGTTTCAATCTCATCAGAAGGTAGCTTGTCATATACACCAAATCCAAACTATTTTGGAAATGATTCATTCATAATAACTGTATCAGCAACTCAAGATGGTTCATCAACATACGAAAGTAAAATGCTAAATGTTACAGCCAATGTTCTAGCTGTTAATGATATTCCCTCTATAATAATTAATGATGACTTATCAGGCTTTAATGAAAATACTTTAATACTTGATGAGTTTATTTCAATTAATGTCACTATTGCTGATATAGATAACAACGCCAACGAGCTCTCTATTTATGGATCTATAGAGGGACAAACATTATCAGGAACTTTCACTCAGGATTTGTCGATACCTGGTGGAGGAACGGGAACAGCTGATATAAACATATCGTCAAATGAATATGCTGGTTTACATTTTATGGACATTTGCGTCAGCGATGGATTAAATTCATCCTGTGGCGGACAAATGGAAGCATATTTTCCTGCTAATAGAGAAATAAAATCTGTTGATTATTGTGACAGTACAGGTAATAACTGTTCCACAAGTGATCAATACTTATATTATCTTGTTGGTGGGCCAAATACTGATGCAAGAACAAATTATCTATTTATTGGTGATCAATTGAATGGAGAATCTAACAGAGATTCATTTCATCAAGCTTTATTATCTTCAGTAAATTTACTCATGGAATCAGATGCTTCTGAATTAGTTGATGGTTATTTTAATATAATTGTACTTGAGGAAGTTGCTCTTACAGGCGTTTCAATATTTGATATCAGAACTGGGTGTTATGCATCATGGGATGCTTCAATATATTGCATTGGTGAAGTAGATAGAAACTTTATGACTGACGTAGTACCTAATTGGACTGTTACTTCTTTTTTAACAACAGTTAGTGGAAGAGGTGTAGCTCAAGGTTCTGTAAATATTCAACCTATATCTGATAGATCAAGAAATGTAGTCATGCATGAATTAGGACATTCTCATGGTTATATGGGAGATGAATACGATGCTGGTGGTGAGAGAACCTTTGATGAATGGTATGGAGATTGGAGCGTAAACACAACAACTGTGTTTAACCCAAATACTGTTAAATGGAAACATCATATTGATTTTTCAGAGGAAATCCCCGGCGTGGATTATGATATTTGTTATAACTATTCTGATGGAACCATCTATTACAGAGATGAATTATCCTATGAGGAATGTGAATGTTTTATGAATGAATACCCTGATAGTGATTATCCTGGTGTAGATTTTGAGCCTGGCTGTGAAGATAGAATAGGGCTTCTTGAAGGTACTTATTATGGAGAGGAGGGTGACTATAGGTCACAATGGATAAACATAATGTGGTGTTGTTTCTTATACTACGGCCCTGTAAATATTGATGGTTTTGCTATTGGCTCAATTATGAATCAAGGCTTTAGAGATTATTCAGTCAATGGTGAGTCTGGATATGGAGACCTCACAAGTTCTAGTGGTTTAACAAACTCTATTATGCTTTCTGTTGACGCTATATATGATCAAAGTAAATTAAAACTTAAATGGTTTGTTGATGGTATTGAAAAGCCTGAATATGAAAACATGCTATCGGTCACCTTTGATCGACCTGCAGATAATAACTGGGTGTCATACTCATACCAAGTTGAAGATTTAACAGGTAATCTTTTTGCACCAAATGATCCATTAAGTCCAATAGATTTCTATGAAGGTAATTTTGAAAGAAGCTATTATTATCAACCAGATCCAGAATTAACACCTATTGCATCTTTAATGCCATATATTGGATCCTTTGAATGGTATGATCCAAATTCTGGCTGGTTTACAGATGAATCGGTTGACTCATCGAATATGGATAATTTCTTATTTGCTGCATCATGTTGCTCTATGGGCTCTACCTTTAAAATTAATTGGGCAAATTACCAACAAACATCAAGCCAAATGTCATCATCAAATGATGCAAAAAAATTCTTTTTTGATAGACCAGACTCTAACTCAAACCAAAAGATATTTAACCTTAGTATTTCTAGAGATTCTGTTAAAGTTAACTCAACTAATATTGATAGACCAAATTCAAATCTTATTAAAGATCCTATAATTAGAAAAAATGATATCTACGGATTAGAGTTTTATAACCAAGACAATGAACTTATATACAAACTTGGAATAGGGGATCCATTTATGGTGAGATTGCAACATATCGATATGGAAGATAAAGAGCACTATGCATTTGAGGCACCTATATCTAATTTTAATGTCGTAATCCCAATAGATATTAATCCAAGTTATGTTTCGTTAATTAGACGAAATAATCAAAATATTTATTCAGAAGTAAGCAGATACATATTAAATTGAATATATGTATGTTGAATCTAAGGTAGAACTTAACTTACCCAAATCAAAATTATTAAATCTTATAAGGGAGCCAGGCAATTTACATAAATATCATCCATTTTGTAAAAAAAATGAGATTTTTAACTGGCCTGGTAATGGATCAGTAGATCATCTTGAATATCACAATGGTATGAAATTCAATAGAGAATTTTATAATTGGACCGATAATGGTTATGACTTAAAGATTGGCGGTAAACGAAATATGGCTGTTGTTAATTGGGTTGTAGAAGGAGATGAAAGTA